>Ga0206131_10000921_pt1 | contig 39431 bp, 28 predicted proteins | sample Helgoland_Spring_FD_148636 | JGI IMG/M metagenome (GOLD analysis project Ga0206131, IMG submission 148636) | Pelagic subsurface seawater microbial communities from Kabeltonne, Helgoland, North Sea - Helgoland_Spring_Bloom_20160517_1 | ecosystem: Environmental > Aquatic > Marine > Epipelagic ... | reverse complement strand
ACCTCAACTGAACTTCCATTAGAAGCAGGTGCTTGATAACCATTATCCTCTACATCAAATCCTTTTTCTGGCAATTCCCAACCTGTTGGAGGGTCTAGTTTTACTTCTTCACCCGATTCGTTTATTAACGTATCTGTAATTGGATTGAACCCTAAATTTCCTGAAATTGCAATTGCGGCTACCATTTCTGGGGAAGTTACAAAGGCATGGGTATTTGGGTTTCCATCAGCACGTTTAGAAAAGTTTCTATTGAAAGAATGTACAATCGTATTTTTTTCTTGTTTTTCGGCACCGGCTCTAGCCCATTGACCAATACAAGGACCACAAGCATTCGTAAAAATAGTGGCATCCAATTGTTTAAATGCATCTAAGATTCCATCTCGTTCAACGGTAAACCTTACTTGCTCTGAACCCGGATTAATTCCAAAATCTGCCTTTGTTTTTAACCCCTTTTCAACAGCTTGCTTTGCAATAGAAGCTGCTCTTGATAAATCTTCGTAAGAAGAGTTTGTACAAGAACCAATTAACCCCCATTCAACTTTTGTAGGCCAATCACTTTTTGCTGCTGCAGCAGCCATTTTTGAAACTGGTGTTGCTAAATCTGGAGTAAAAGGTCCGTTGACATGTGGCTCCAATTCTGAAAGATTTATCTCAATTACTTGATCAAAGTACTGCTCTGGATTTGCATAAACTTCATCATCACCAGTTAGATGCTCTGCAACTTCATCTGCTAAAGCAACAACATCTGCTCTTCCCGTAGCACTCAAATATCTGCGCATTGAATCGTCATAACCAAATGTTGAAGTGGTTGCTCCTATTTCCGCACCCATGTTACAAATGGTTCCTTTTCCTGTGCAAGAAATTGACTTTGCTCCCTCTCCAAAATATTCAACGATACAGCCAGTTCCGCCTTTAACCGTCAAGATTCCTGCAACTTTCAAAATAACGTCCTTTGCAGAAGTCCAGCCATTTAATGTACCTGTCAATTTTATACCAATAAGTTTTGGAAACTTGAGTTCCCAAGGCATACCAGCCATAACATCTACAGCATCAGCACCACCAACTCCAATTGCAACCATGCCAAGTCCTCCTGCATTTACAGTATGACTATCGGTCCCTATCATCATTCCACCTGGAAATGCATAATTTTCAAGTACAACTTGATGAATAATTCCTGCGCCCGGCTTCCAAAAGCCAATTCCATACTTGTTGGAAACTGAAGATAGAAAATTAAAAACTTCGTTGTTTTTATTTAATGAATCCTGAAGATCTTTATCTGCACCTATTCTTGCTTGAATTAAATGGTCAGCATGAACCGTAGATGGAACTGCTGCCGAATCTTTACCTGCTTGCATAAACTGCAATAAAGCCATTTGAGCTGTTGCATCTTGCATTGCAACTCTATCAGGAGCAAAATTTACATAATTTTTACCTCTTTGAAATTCAGTTGCAGCATTTCCATCCCAAAGATGGGTATACAATATTTTCTCAGAAAGCGTAAGCGGCTTATTGCAAATCGCTCTTGCTGCTTTTATCCTTTCAGGGTACCGCTGGTACACCTTTTTAATCATGTCTAAATCGAATATCATAACTTTGAATTTCTAATTTTACTTTAGCTACTTTTCAATTCTGCGAAGGTAAAAAATTAAACATATCATTTTGAGTTTGTAAATTGAGAAAGCAAGTACTTAAAGAGAATATTTATGTGGCATTAAATGCCATTAGAAGTCAAACGTTAAGAACTGTTTTAACGGCAATGATTATTGCAATAGGAATTACAGCGCTCATAGGGATTTTGACAGCAATTGATTCGATTAAGGCATCGATACAATCTGAATTTACGAATATGGGAGCCAACACTTTCGTTATTCAACAATATCGATCAAGAGCAAAAGTTAAAAATGAAGAAAATGAAAAAAAACGCATAACTTATTTCGAGGCTCAAAAATTTAAAGATGAGTTTAATTCCAATGCGAAAGTCTCGGTATTCTTGCGCGCATCATTTAATTCGACGGTAAAATATAGAAGTGAGAAAACCAACCAAAATGTTACCGTTATGGGCGTTGACTTTAATTACCTAAAAACTGCTGGATACTCTGTTGAGAAAGGAAGAAGTATGAGTAATACTGATTTTGAAAACAATCGCAGGGTTGCTTTAATAGGCAGTGAAGTGAATAATACTTTGTTCAAAAACGTAGATGCAATTGGCAATAACATTTCTATCGATGGGGTTCGTTACACAGTTGTTGGGGTTTTAAAAGAAAAAGGTAGTAGTTCAGGTATGGGAGGAGATCGCTTAGTAATGCTTCCGCTTGGGGTTGCTAGGCAATATTTCGGAAAACCAGACGAAACCTATACCCTAAATGTTATGACCGAAAGACCCGAACAACTTATACCAACTATTGACGAAGCAACCGGTAGATTCAGACAAGTGAGAAAAATACCTTTATCAAAATCTGATGATTTTGAAATTAGAAGAAGCGATAGTTTGGCAACTAAGCTTATTGAGAATATCCGCACTGTTACCATTGCCGCAGGAATAATTGGAATTATTACCTTATTAGGAGCTGCAATAGGATTGATGAATATTATGTTGGTTTCTGTAACTGAAAGAACGCATGAAATAGGGGTTCGAAAGTCCCTTGGTGCTTCTCCATCAATAATCAAAACTCAATTTTTAACTGAGGCGGTTCTTATTTGCCAAATGGGTGGAGTTGCTGGAATTATTTTTGGAATAATTATCGGAAACGTAACTTCTCTGCTAACTGGTGGAGCTTTTATAATTCCGTGGTTATGGATTTTTTCAGGTTTCAGCTTGTGTTTCGTGGTTGGAGTAATTTCAGGCTACTATCCATCGGTAAAAGCCTCTAAGCTCGATCCTATTGAGGCTTTGCGCTATGAGTAATTACCAATTGAAACGATATCCAATATAAACCCTTGCTTGACCTCTAGTATGCCCAAACCTGCCTTCGCCTTGGTTGAATTTGAATTCCTGATAATTATACTCTGCAGAGAAACCTCCAAAGAACTTTGGGCCATTATAACCTAGCCCAAATCGAAACCCAAACCTTGGAATAATATTCGTCTTTTTATAAACTAAAAAACCATCTGCCTCTTTCAGCCTTGTATTTGCAAGAGCAAACCCTGGCGATACAGTGAGGTTTGTGAACACGTGGTCACTTAACACTAGAGTGTATGAATATCCAAATAACGGAGCAATACTTCTCATTCTAGCCTCTTCAAAAAACTTAGACTGATTTGAAGGATTAGAAAAATTTTCTGGTGAAATCGCAGAATCGGCAAGAATAGCAAAAGTATTTATGGAGCTTCCGAGAAAAAAAGACCCCGCACTCTTTTTTTGCCATTCAGATTGCACATAAACAGATTGCAGAGAAAATTTTTCGTGATTAAAAACATAATAAGCACTTGCCCCTATACTAACGGTTCTAAGGTCTGATCTTTGTGGATATTTATCACCTGACTTCCAATCCTTATTAAAGCTAGACGGATTTGATAAATAAAACCCACGATAAAACTGAAAGCTCAAATCAGCGCCCACTTTCTTAGTAAAAATATGTCCTTGAAGGTCAAGTCGAGTTGTTTTGCCATGAGTTGATTCGGGGCCATTTCTTCCAAGTCGAGCAAATGAAACGCCAAACTTTAGCCACTTATACAATACTCCCAATCCTAGGTCAGAACCGACATTTGGTTCATACCTTGATTCAAAGTTATTTCCAACATCAGAAATCGTAAAACTGTTGGTTCGATTAAGTGTATAAAGCTTAAAAGAAATTTTACCCGTTAGGTCATCAATATATGCCGGGTCTTGAATATACTTTTTTCTAAATAACGAATCAGCATCATCTAGACCTGAGAATCCAGATAAGTGAATCCCTATCGCACAAACAATTAAAACGAACCTCATCTTGTCTTGATACTACTTGCAAAAGTAAATTGAAATAAAAAGAGCCGGAATAACCGGCTCTTTTAAAATCATAATATGTTGCTACGTTTATTTTACTTCTTCGAAATCAACATCCGGAATAACCGGCTCTTTTAAAATCATAATATGTTGCTACGTTTATTTTACTTCTTCGAAATCAACATCCATAACCTCATCATCGGCCTTTGCTTCATCACCACCTTGACTAGCATTAGGGCCTTGTTGACCTTCCGCTCCTTGGGCAGCATACATTTCTTCAGAGGCCGCTTGAAAGGCAGTATTGAGCTTTTCCATTGCAGCATCAATACCTTCAATGTTTTCTGATTTGTGAACTTCTTTCAGCTCATTTAAAGCAGTTTCTATAGGCTCTTTCTTTTCTGCAGGTATTTTATCTCCGAACTCTTTCAATTGCTTTTCGGTTTGGAAAATCAGATTGTCTGCAGCATTTAGCTTGTCAATTTTCTCTTTCGCTTTGTTATCATCTTCAGCGTTAGCTTCAGCCTCTTTCTTCATTTTATCAATTTCAGCGTCAGACAAACCACTTGAAGCTTCAATTCTAATTGATTGCTCTTTTCCTGTAGCCTTATCTTTTGCAGAAACATTTAAAATACCATTAGCATCAATATCGAAAGTAACTTCAATTTGAGGCGTGCCTCTTGGCGCTGGTGGTATATCTGAAAGGTGAAATCTTCCAATTGTTCTGTTATCTTTTGCCATTGGGCGCTCGCCTTGCAAAACATGTATTTCAACCGATGGTTGATTATCCGAAGCGGTTGAAAATGTCTCAGACTTTTTAGTAGGAATAGTAGTATTCGATTCAATTAAGCGAGTACTAACACCTCCCATAGTTTCAATACCTAAAGAAAGTGGAGTTACATCTAATAAAAGAACGTCTTTTACTTCTCCAGTGAGAACACCACCTTGAATAGCTGCACCTAACGCAACAACTTCATCTGGGTTAACACCTTTACTTGGCTCTTTTCCAAAAAATGCCTTTACCGCATCTTGAACTGCAGGAATTCGAGTAGAACCACCTACCAAAATAACCTCATCAATATCTGAAGCGGTCATATCAGCATTTTTCAATGCAGATCTGCATGGCTCAATAGTTCTTTTGATTAATTCATCTGCTAATTGCTCAAATTTTGACCTAGATAAGGTTCTTACTAAGTGTTTTGGCACTCCATCAACAGGCATTATATAAGGTAAGTTAATTTCCGTTGAGGTGGTAGAAGATAATTCAATTTTAGCTTTTTCAGCAGCTTCTTTCAAACGTTGCAATGCCATTGGATCTTGTGACAAATCCAAACCATTTTCTTCCTTAAATTCACCTACTAACCAATCAATAATAACATGGTCAAAATCATCACCACCAAGGTGAGTATCTCCATCCGTAGATTTAACTTCAAAAACACCATCACCCAATTCAAGAATAGAGACATCATGCGTACCTCCACCACAATCAAAAACTGCAATTTTTATATCCTGACCCTTTTTATCAAGACCATAAGCCAATGAAGCCGCTGTAGGCTCATTAATAATTCTTTTAACTTTTAGACCTGCAATCTCGCCAGCTTCTTTAGTAGCTTGTCTTTGACTATCATTAAAATAAGCTGGAACAGTAATAACTGCTTCAGTTACTTCGTGCCCAAGATAATCTTCAGCCGTTTTCTTCATTTTCTGAAGAATCATCGCTGAAATCTCTTGAGGAGTAAAAAGACGATCGTCTATTTTCACTTTTGGCAATACACCATCTTTTTCAATTTTGTAGGATGCCCTTTTTATTTCACTCGCAATCTCATCGTAAGTATGCCCCATAAAACGTTTAATTGAATTAACCGTTTTTGTTGGGTTTGTAATCGCTTGACGTTTTGCAGGGTCGCCTACTTTTCTTTCACCGCCTTCAATAAATGCAACAATTGAAGGGGTTGTTCTTTTTCCTTCACTATTTGGGATTACCACAGGCTCGTTACCTTCCATTACGGCAACGCACGAGTTGGTAGTTCCTAAATCAATTCCAATAATTTTTCCCATGACTTTATTTTGTAATTCGTTTTATAATCTTGTTTGACTGTCAATAGTCAAGCAGTATGCCAATAGAATTTCTTCGAAATCTAGCTGACAAAGCTTCTAAAAAACGGAAATACTGATAAATTTGGTGACAGCTTGTCAGTTACCTACACGAAGAACCTAAGTTGTGTGAGGGGTCTGAGCAAAAACCTTTTGCACCAGTTAAACCTAAAATAACCCCGGTTGCTAATTCATCATCTGAAAACTTACTCAAAAGAACTTCAGTTGCAGGGTTTCCATGCGCGACCAATTGTTGATTCATCGTAACTATTTGCCTTCCGGCTAGCACTCCAAAACCATTTTCAACATTAGTATATTCAGGTCTATCTTGAGCTATTCCTTCACTTGAATTCTTAACTTGTCGGTAATAGAATAAATCTTCTGAAACCGCAATCATTTTAAAGTCAACTGGCCCTGCCTTACGGTATAGCAAATTTGGTGTTTCCGCAGCGTCAGGAATTATTGCCGCTATTCTTTCATAAAAACTTCTACCAGTAAATTTTATTTCAGTTGGTTTTGGGTCTTGGGCGTTATCGAATATTTTCTCCCCCAACTCAAACTCTAACACCTTTACAACTGCTTCGGTTTCCCCTTCATAAAACTCTTCGTAAGTAAATAACAGCTTTATACCTCCTACCTTAGTTCCTCTTGGAAAAGTTAAATCAAACGTCAGGTCATTAACTTTAGAACCATTAATTAAGGTTAGTGATCGCCCCCAAAAACGCTGAAATTTATTACTAGAATAAAAGAAAAACGGAATTGCGGGGTTCTCTTTTACAATACTAAAAGAACCTCCCACACTTTTTCCATCAACCGTTCCTTCTAATCTAAAATCCGCCTCTGGATTAAGATACATCGGTTCACCAGGGTTTTTTGAAGGATAAGCATTGTAAATAATTTGATTTGGACCAAAAAACTCGCCAGCATCCTTGTTGGTGATTTCTGTTTTTATCAAATTCATCCGGCGCACTTCATTACCAAACAGAGACTCAACAAGCACTAAATCGACTTCATTAAAATAATTTGAGTCAGGATTTTTAGCATATGATTGCGGGTCACCTTCGCCAGAGAAGGATTTAGTAACTCTAAAAACCTGAACAGAATCATAAGGATCTAAAACACCATAAATAATAGCCTGAGCTTCGCCATCAGCATTCACCTTTAATTCATTTTTACATGCTGAAAAAGAGGCTAGAAACATTATTGCTATTAATGCTTTTTTTAAAACCGATTTGAAAATTTTCGTATTCATTTAGGAGTTTATAGTAAATTATATTTGCACAATAATTTCAAGGCGGCAAAGGTAGTAATTTGACTTGCCTTTAATACAGGATTTTATAAATGGACAATATGTACCTATAAATGGTAAAAAGATATGAGTACTCAAACAAATAAAACAGTTAGTTCCAAGGCAAAAAAAGTAACAACACATGTGCTTCTTGAAATGAAAGAAAAAGGTGAAAAAATTGCTATGCTTACAGCATATGATTTTTCCATGGCACGCTTGATAGACCAGGCTGGAATTGATGTAATTCTAGTGGGTGATTCCGCGTCGAATGTTATGGCGGGACACGAAACTACCCTGCCTATTACTCTTGACCAAATGATTTATCATGCTGCATCGGTAATTAGAGGTATCCAAAGCTCCTTGGTGGTAGTGGATTTGCCTTTTGGTACCTATCAAGGAAACAGCAAAGAGGCTCTAAATTCTTCTATACGAATTATGAAAGAATCGGGAGCGCACGCCGTGAAAATGGAAGGTGGTAGCGAAATTATCGAGTCCGTTCTTAGGATCGTTTCTGCAGGAATTCCTGTAATGGGTCATCTTGGACTAATGCCTCAAAGTATTTATAAATATGGAACTTACGTTGTGAGGGCTAAGGAATCAGAAGAAGCTGACAAGTTAATTTCAGATGCCATTAAATTAGAGGAAGCGGGCTGTTTTGCAATTGTCTTGGAAAAAATACCAGCTACTTTAGCGGAAAAAGTAGCAAAAACGGTTCGTATTCCTGTAATAGGAATTGGCGCTGGAGGTGACGTCGATGGTCAGGTACTTGTTCTTCATGATATGTTAGGTATTACACAGGAGTTTTCTCCTAGATTCCTAAGAAGATATGGAAATCTTGCTGACCAAATAAAAAGTGGAGTTTCAGCCTATATTGAGGATGTTAAAAGCTTAGACTTTCCAAATAAAAATGAGCAATACTAATGATTGCTATCATTTATGAGGATAACCATCTGATTATCGTTAATAAAAAAGCAACTGAGCTTGTTCAAGGAGATATCACTGGCGATGTACCTTTACTAGAAAAGGTTAGGCATTACTTAAAGCAGCGTTACAATAAACCGGGAAATGTTTTTGTGGGTTTGCCGCACAGACTAGACCGCCCAACAAGTGGTGTCGTAGTTTTTGCAAAGACAAGCAAGGCTTTAAGCAGAATGAACGCTATTTTCAGGTCGAGGGAAGTTCAAAAAACATATTGGGCGGTTGTTAAAAATAAACCAAAAGAAGACGATACTGTGCTGGTCAATTACCTGAAAAAATCAGGAGAAAAGAACAAGTCTTTTGTTGAGAAAAACGATAAAAATGGAGCAAAATTCGCTGACCTACATTACAAACTAATTTGTTCATCAGATCGTTTTCATTTACTTGAAGTAACTCCTAACACTGGCAGGCATCATCAAATAAGATTGCAACTTTCAGCAATTGGAAGTCCCATAAAAGGAGATTTGAAATATGGTTCGGATCGAAGTAACAAGGACGGTTCTATTCACTTACACGCTAGAAAAATTGAATTTATTCATCCAATTAAAAAAGAAGTAGTGTCTTTCGAAGCTCCAGTTCCTGATGAGCAACTTTGGAATGTTTTCCGAAAACTACTCCAACTTTGAATTAATTAGCAGACTATTTCCATATTCATTAATCTTACCATTACTATCCGTAACTTGAGCAACCCAGTAAAATAAATCGCCGTTAACCACATGGTTATTCTCTGAAATTGAACCATCCCACTCATCTTTGGCATTGTTGGAAGTGAATATAGTATGGCCTTCTTGATCAATTATTCTAAGCTTGAAAGCAAGCCCCTCTTTTTTAAGGCCAAGAGGCAGCCATTTTCCAACTTCTGGATTATAAACGGTTGTTGCCATTAAATTATAACCCCTTAAAATTCGCACTGTTTTGAATGAAGAATCCATACATCCAGAAGAGGACCGGACTACCATTTTAATTTTGTAAATCCCTTTAGATGCGAAAGTGTACTCAAATTTATCTGCAGTTGCAATCGGCTCACCATCAACATACCAATCGTAATTAGTATTTTCAGCTACTTTCATTGCATTAAATTGAACATATGGATTATCGATGTTGTAGTTCTTTTTGTAGTTAATACCAACCTCTGGCGATTGGCAGACAACTATATGTTCTTGGATAACCTTGTCGTTTTCCAGTACTTTAAGTTCAATAGTCCCAGCACTTGAAAGTTTCATTTGCTTAAATTGTTCAATAGTCATTATTTCATTATTCCATTTTACAGATAAGTCTCGGGAGGATGCGTAATCGGATATAAACGATGGCTTTTCCCCAACACAATAAGTAGTTTTATGCAAGACAAATTTTGGCAAATCAGGGCTTACCGTCTCATTTACTGGAACTTGCGATTCTTTTCGTATAACTGGCTCTAGCTTCTTAGACTGAAAAGAATTTGAAGATTTTGCGGACTTTTCAATCGGCACATCTATCTCCATTTTGCTAGGTTTTTCAGCTATCAGTTCATTTTCATTAGTTTCAGATAACTGCTTATTTTCAACGACTGGAGAAACCTTAGGTGTATTCTGCTCAGCTCTCTCAACTTGCTTTGGACTATTAAAAGTACTTGTATTAAAATGAATTAAGCCCAAGGCTAAACAAGCTGCTAAACCAGTAAAAACGCCAATCTTAAACTTAGATTTATTTTGAATAAACTTTCTGTTATTATCTAGAACCCTAGATTCAATTCCATTCCAATCCCCTTTTCCGAATTCCTTTTCGAAACCATTAAACAGATTATTTATATTTTTATTAGCTTGCATATTTAGCCTCCAATAATTCTTTTATGTCTTTTCTCAATTTCTTTTTTGCTTTGAATAAATTCGATTTTGATGTACCTTCAGAAACTTCCAAAATATCAGCAATCTCGGCGTGAGTAAACCCTTCAATAACATAAAGATTAAACACTGCGCGATACATTGGTGTCAAATTTTGAATGGCTTTGACTAGGTTTTCTCGACCAATAGAAATTAGAAGTTGGTTTTCTTCTTTTTCATCTTGCTCGGTACTTCCCAAAAGGTAGTCTTCGTTATCCCTCTCATTGATACTCAAAAACTGCATTTTTTGTTTTCGGATTTTATCTAGAGCCATGTTCACGAAAACTCGCTTAAGCCAACCCTCAAACGAACCATTATCATCGAAACTATCAATTTTATCAAAGATCTTTATGAATCCTTCTTGAACGATATCTTCGGCATCTTGCCTGCAACTGCAATAGCGGTAACAAACCGCCATCATTATTCCAAAAAACCGATTGTAAAGCTCTTTCTGACACCTAGGGTCACGATCTTTACAGCCTTTAATGATTTTAGATAATTGCACATTTATATATCGTTCCATATGGAATTCATATTAGTAGACGCATATTTATTTTAATCGTTGCCTCTGACATCAAATTTACCAAAATGTATTAGGTTGTTGCAATATTTTAATATTATTCAACTTTTGAAATCCAATAAAAGCGCTTAGATTATCTAACTTTGCAGGCCAAATCGAAAATCAAAAGACATGAAAGTTACAGTAGTTGGAGCAGGTGCCGTAGGAGCAAGTTGTGCAGAATACATTGCAATTAAAGATTTTGCATCAGAAGTTGTTTTAATTGACATAAAAGAGGGGTTTGCAGAAGGCAAAGCCATGGATTTAATGCAAACTGCATCATTAAATAGTTTTGATACTAAAATTACGGGTACAACCAACGACTACTCAAAAACTGCTGGAAGTGACGTAGCAGTTATTACTTCTGGAATACCAAGAAAACCAGGTATGACCAGAGAAGAGCTTATCTCTACCAATGCAGGAATTGTAAAGTCCGTTGCAGAAAATTTAATAAAACACTCCCCTAACGTTATCATAATCGTTGTTTCTAACCCAATGGACACAATGACCTATTTAGCACATCAAGCTACTGGACTACCTAAAAATAGGATTATAGGAATGGGTGGAGCCTTAGATTCAGCAAGATTCAAATATCGTTTATCAGAAGCTTTAGGTTGTCCTGCTTCTGACGTTGATGGAATGGTAATAGGTGGCCATAGCGATACAGGTATGATTCCACTTACAAGATTAGCAACTAGAAATAGTGTCCCAGTTTCCGATTTCTTAAGCGATGAACAAATGAATTATGTAAAAGAAGAAACTAAAGTTGGCGGAGCTACCCTTACTAAACTTTTAGGCACTTCAGCTTGGTACGCTCCTGGTGCAGCTGTTTCTGCAATGGTACAAGCAATTGGCTGTGACACTCAAAAAATGTTTCCTTGTTCTTGCCTCTTAGAAGGCGAATATGACCTAAATGATATTTGTATTGGAGTGCCAGCTATCATAGGGAGAAACGGAATAGAAAAAATTGTTGAAATTAATTTGAACGAAGCTGAAAAAGCTAAATTGGCTGAATCTGCAGCTGCTGTTAGTAAAACAAATAGCTTGCTTTAATTTTTTAATTTCATATGAAATACTAGACCCCTTTTGAATCGACTCAGAAGGGGTTTTTTTTGACTAAAGTCGTCCTCACTTCAAAGGATATATCGTGTCATTAGCCCAAAAGACCATCTAAATAATAATTTACAGTTGATTTTATGGCAAGCAAACGCTTTGTGCTTCAAGCATTTAAAGTCCAGAAAAGTTGTATGTTCTCATATAGATTGAAGTTCTATATTTGCACGCTTTAATTTTAACTAAATAGCGGCAAAAAATGCAAAACAAAACGGCTATATGGCTCTTCACAATTTTACTGACAGCAGCCAGTATTTATCAACTTTCGTTTACTTGGATAACCAACAGTGTTGAAAACGATGCAGCATCGTACGCCAGCGAAAAACTTGACTCATTATTAGGCATAAATCCTGAAATGAGCAATTATGATAAGGATTCAGCCTTTTCAACAATCGAAAGCAACTATTTACTTGGGGTTGGATCAAAAGAAGCATACCCTATTTTGGGTTATACTTATAGCGAGTGCAAGCTTAGAGAACTGAATAAAGGTTTGGACTTACAAGGAGGCATGAATGTAACCTTGGAGGTTTCTGTTGTTGATCTTATCAAAGCAATGGCTGCAGACAGTAAAAATGAAACATTTTTAAAATCTATAAATGATGCCGTAGAATTACAAAAAAATAGCCAAGAGGATTTTACCTCCCTTTTTGGACAAGCAATGGAAGCTAATGATCCTAATTTTAAGTTAAGTTCAATTTTTCACAATAGAGAGAATAAAGATCTTTTTCCACGTGAGTCAACAAACGAAGAGGTTCTTGATATTATTAGAAAAGAAGCTGAAGATGCGGTTAAAAGAACAGAACAAGTTCTTAGAAAAAGGATAGATGGATTGGGAGTTGTTCAACCAAAAATTCAAAGACTTGCTACCTCTGATAGAATTGTCGTTGAATTGCCCGGTGTAAAAGATAAAAGTAGAGTTCGTAAAATTCTTCAAGGAACTGCAAAGCTGGAGTTTTGGGAAACGTATGATAATCGTGAGGTTTTTCAAGGGTTTGAGAAAGCTAATGAGTATTTACGTGAATTAAATAAAGCTGGAGACTCTAGTAAAGACTCAACTAATGGTGATGACAATGTTGTAAGTGAAAACTTATCTGAATTAGGTATTGAAGATGCTCCTCAAGACTCAACGATAGTCGATACTGCTGCGTCTACTACGGACACTGAAGATTTACTCTCTGAATTAGAGGGTGATGGTAATGATACAACGGCAACTGGAGAAGATCAATCGTTTGATGAATTTGCTTCAGAAAACCCTCTTTACGCGCTCATTCAACCGATAATTTATCAAGATCCAGAATCACAGCAATATTTCCCTGGAGAAGGTCCTGTAGTAGGATATGTAAGTTTAAAAAATAAAGCAGAAGTGAATGCACTTTTGGCAGACCGAAATATTCTTAAAAACTTTCCGTCTAACATTAAGTTCATGTGGAGCGCTAAGCCGATTCTAGGTGACGACAGGCAGCCAACTGATGTTTATGCTTTGCATGCAATTAAAGTAATTGAAAGAGATGGTAAAGCTAGATTAGAAGGAGATGCAATTACAAATGCAAAAGTAACTGCTGATCCACTTGGTCAACCTGAAATTTCAATGTCTATGAATTCTACTGGAGCAAAAATTTGGAAACAAATGACTCGCGAAGCTTCTCAAGGAAATGTAAATGGCACTCCCGCAAATAAAAGCATAGCTGTTGTTCTAGATGATTTGGTTTATTCGGCGCCCGTTGTAAATGGTGAAATTCCAGGTGGTCAGTCTAGTATTTCCGGACAATTTAGCCCTGAAGAAGCACAAGATTTAGCTAACGTACTAAAGGCTGGAAAGCTACCTGCTCCTGCAAATATTATTGAAGAAGCGATTGTTGGGCCTTCTTTAGGTCAGGAAGCAATTCAATCTGGGATGTTATCCTTTCTAGTTGCCTTCATACTAGTTCTTGCCTATATGGCATTCTTTTATGCTCGCGCTGGTCTAATTGCCGATATTGCATTGATTGCAAACGTTTTCTTTGTTTTTGGAGTTCTTACAAGTATTGGAGCTACCTTGACTCTTCCTGGAATTGCAGGTATAGTTCTCACTATAGGTATGTCAGTAGATGCCAACGTACTTCTCTATGAAAGAATTCGAGAGGAATTACGATCTGGAAAAGGATTGAAGCTAGCCATTAGCGAAGCATTTAGTATTCGTGGAGCTATTCCATCTATTATGGATGCGAATATTACTACTGGCTTAACAGGATTGATCCTTTTGGTATTTGGAACTGGACCGATTAAAGGTTTTGCAACTACTTTAATAATTGGTATTGCCACTTCATTATTTTGTGCAATTTTCATAACTCGATTGATCTTTGAATGGCAATTGAGAAAGAAAGAAACTTTATCATTCTCAACACGTTGGACTGAAAATGCTTTCAAAAATTTGAACATTAAGTTCATAATGAGAAGAAAGTCTTACTATGTATTATCTTCAATTGTAGTTATTGCTGGTATTGCATCATTGGGAATTAGAGGTTTGGATTCTGGGGTTGATTTTACTGGAGGTAGAAGCTACCTTGTGCGCTTTGTTAATCCAGTTGAAGTAGAAGCAGTTGGTCGATCATTAGCTGAAGTATTTGTTTCTAATGACGGAATTAAGCAACGCCCAGAAGTAAAAACTTATGGCACGTCCAACCAAGTAAAAATTACTACAAAATATTTAATCGAAGAAAAAGGAAGTGAAATAGAGGATAAAGTTGAAGCCACTCTAAAAACAGGGCTTAATGCGATTGGTGATGATTTTGAAATCATGAGCTCTCAACTGGTTGAACCTACTATTGCAGATGACATTAAACAATCGGCAATATGGTCCGTATTATTTTCACTTATCGTAATTTTCTTATATATCCTTTTCAGATTTAGAAAGTGGCAATAGTTGAACCTACTATTGCAGATGACATTAAACAATCGGCAATATGGTCCGTATTATTTTCACTTATCGTAATTTTCTTATATATCCTTTTCAGATTTAGAAAGTGGCAATATGGATTGGGAGCTTTACTTGCAATGTTCCATGATGTATTGGTAGTTCTAGGAATCTTCTCTTTATTTTATGGTATTGCTCCATGGTCAATGGAAATAGATCAAGCCTTTATTGCGGCAATTCTTACCGTTGTGGGATACTCAATTAACGATACTGTTGTTGTCTTTGATAGAATTAGAGAGTACCTCGGGTTGCACAAAAAAATGCCTTATAAAACTGTAGTTAACAATGCATTGAATAGCACCTTGAGTCGTACAATAAATACTTCAATGAGTACTATTTTAGTTCTTCTCATGATATTCATTTTTGGAGGCGAGGTCATTAGAGGTTTTGTTTTTGCGCTTATGGTGGGTGTTATTGTGGGAACGTATAGTTCATTGTGCATTGCATCTCCTACTGTTGTTGATTTAACGGACAAGGAAGATCGAGACGAAAATTAATTTGATATTTGAATGACTTTAAAAGGGGCTTTTCGCCCCTTTTTTGATGATATTAGCTTTATGGTTTTACTGTTTTTTAGTTTAGGCGGCGGGGAAATATTTATCATTTTATTGGTAATTCTCTTATTGTTCGGCTCGAAAAGAATCCCTGAAATTGCGAGAGGCATGGGAAAGGGCATTCGTCAGTTCAAAGATGCTACGAATGACATTCAAAGTGATTTAACTGATAGTATTAAAGAAGTAAAGAAGGACATTGACCAGACCAAAAAAGAATTGGACAAATAATATCCTTGAAAAGTTAGATCGGTTTGAATATTTCCAAGACAAAAAACATTCGAGGCTCTTTGTTAGGAAACTTACAACTGATACTTGTTATTTTATTTACCGGAGCTACTTTTAACCTAACCTCACAAACTATTATTGAACAAGGGGATACGAGTGAAATCGAGGAAAAAGTTCCAAAGTCTAATAACTTTTATCAGTTTACCGTTCAGCAAATCCACCCAGATACTTTTGTATTCAGTAAAATCGACACTACCTTCACTCCATTTTTTAATTACGACAACCACCTTTCCAATTTCAATAGTAATCTCGGGAATCATGGCTCTGCAACAAAAAGCTTACTCGCAAATGATTCAATTCTTACTGGCTTAAATTACACATTCGATAACCTTGATGCCTTTAGATGGGGAAAAGGAAATATAAAATTCAAAGAACTCTCCCAGCCTTATGCTAGCATAATGTATTTCAATGGAGCTCAAAAAGAAGAGGGAGTTGAATTGCACTTATCGCAAAACATAAGAGAAAACTGGAATGTAGGTGTTGGCTACAGAAAAATAAGTAGCGAAGGTTTTTATGTAAGACAACGGAACGCTATTAACAATTTCTATTTTAACCAACAGTTGAAATCGAAAAATCACCGTTACCAGCTTATTTTTTACGGAATCTATAATGAAACGTACAATCAAGAAAATGGTGGCATTCAAAACGATACTCTATTTACGAACTCACCCGAAAAAATTTCTCGAAAAGGGTTTCCAGTAAATTATACTGACGCTACCAACAGAAGTCGTCAACAAGAATATTTACTCAAGCAACGTTTTAACTTCGGGCCTACAAAATACTTCTATTACCGAGACGAAAACGACTCACTATACCCTGACTCCATTATAAAAAGTCAAATTATTCCAAGAATAACACTTGAGCATTCTTTACTATATCAACACCAAGAGTTTGTCTATGAAGATGGAAATATAGATTCAACAAACTACCCATTTCAATCTATTCAAAACGGTTCAGCATTAATTGACAAAACCCTATTCAATAAATTCGATAATGAGTTAGGTATCATCTTACGCCCTTGGGTAAAAAGAGATTCCACATTTCTGACAGGATTGCGTTTAAGGAGTGCAGCCGGTTTCCAATATGGAACTTATGAGCAGAAAAGTAATAATAAACTGCAAACCGATGTATTTCAAAATAACGTTTACTTAAGTTCATCCTTATACAATCTTCCATTTACGAAGCATCATTTAGCTATAAGTGGGAAGCTCATTTTAGCGGGTTATAATGAAGCAGACTTTAATATCACGGGCTATTATTCAAATTCAATAACTAAGAAAATAAAAGTAAGTATCAAAACTGCTTTTGGATCTCAAAGGCCCGCTTTGTTATTTGACCAATACAATACTTTTGGTTGGGTATGGAATACTAACCTTGACAAATTATCAATTTCGAAGGCCGATTTAAACTTAAAAATTGACAGCAGTTTTTTCAAAGTAGGAATCGCGGTGCAATCAACTACAAATTACACCTATTTTGGCTGGGATAGATTGCCACGCCAATACTCCAATGCCATAACAACTATTCGCCCTTACGTAGAGAAATTATTTAATCTAGGTAATTTTCATCTTCAATTAAAGGGTGGATATCAATTTATCGACCAAGCAGGTATCATAAATTTACCAGAAATCTACTCCCACAATTCCTTATACTTCGAAGGAAGGTTGTTTCAATCAGAAATGTTAGTTCGCTTGGGCTCTGATGTATTCTATGTTTCGAATTACACTGCGGATAGATACAACCCTGCGACAAAACAATTTTACATTCAAAACAACCAAATAGTAGGAGCATACCCTTGGCTGGAGCCCTTTTTGATGGTAAATGTGGAGCGATTTTATTTTTTTGCTAGAATGGCAAATGCGACAGAAGGCTTGCTTAGCTATAATTACTTAGCCCGACCGGGTTACCCTTTGCAAGACCGAGCATTTAAGTTTGCCATTAAATGGACTTTGATTAATTAACTTGTTTCTCTACCCTCTTTGTTTCACGATAGATTTCGTCAAACATTCCTGTCCTATCGTGTTTTTCTTTCCAAATGGCACTGTGTATCGCTATTCCTTCAAACCCAGTTCTGCGAGCTAGTTCTATTCTAGAATAGCTAACTCCTCCCAAAGCGATTACTTCATGCTTGGTTTTATAAAGTACAGACCTCAGTTGTTTTTCAGAGTACGCAGCACTAAATTCTTGCATTTCATGTCTATCAAAGACCGGACTTAAAAAAACATAATCATATTGCTTTTTATCATTCACTAAACTCTGAATAGAATGAAAGGATTTTGTCAGTTTTAGATTTGGTTTAAAAAAGCGAGCTATTCCAAATCTTATATTTCCCCAGAATGAAGTGTGTTTTTTGTGAGAGGAGATATGAATACCCCGTAAGTTAAATTTTGATGCCAGTGAATAATGGTTGTGTAAAACCAGTCTATTCCTGTACTCTTCAGGTATCATAGAAAGATATTCAACCATTTGTTTTCTAGAAAAATTTTTCTTTTTAACATGGAAAACATCTAAACCGATTTTCATGAAATCGATTAAGTACCCAATCTCAGATTTTGATTTGTTTGGACTAGAAATAACAATTAACTTCATTTTTAACTATTAAAGATGTTTGATCGTGTTTAAAAAATCAGCATCATTTTCGATTGCAGTTCCTATAACAACCAAATTAGCTCCAGCCGAAAAAGCTCTTTCAATATTTTGTATTGTCTTAATTCCTCCGCCAACTATAATTGGCAATGCAACTTCATTTCTTACCGCAGCAATGAACTCTTTCGATATTGGTTTAATAGCACCACTGCCAGCATCTAAATAAATTAATTTCATCCCTAGCATTTCACCAGCTAAAGCAGTTGCCGCGCCAATTTGAGGCTTTTCGGCAGGAATAGGATTAGTATTACTAACATAAGAGGCAGTAGTCTCTTTACCACCATCAACTAAAATATAGCCGGTTGCTATACTTTCTAGTCCTTGCCTTTTAATGTAAGGCGCACTCACCACTTGATGTCCGATTAAAAACTCTGGGTTCCTACCCGATATAAGAGACAAAAACAATAAAGCATCGGCACTAGGCGAAACTTGTAAGCCAGACCCAGGAAATAAAATAACAGGCAAACTCGTATAGCTCTTTATCACATTTATACATTCATCTACACCCACTCCGTGAACTATACTTCCTCCAACAAAAATAAATTTAGCCTTGGTTGAGTTAATGCTTACAATTAGAGATTCTAAATCCTCAATTAAAACCTTGTCAGGGTCAATCAAAACAGCGATGTCTTTTGATTTCGAGTTCAGTTCAAATAGATGCTCTAGCATGTTGCAATAATAATTGATTCTAATTTGAATAAACTAATATAAAGTCATCAATAGAACAATAAGACAGCTTCTCGTTTCTAACACTACCATCACTAAATTCAATTTTTACATTCAAAAGTTGGCCTGCTTCATCAATGGACTCTACTGCTATTTGTTTTTTAAAAATGAGATGCTCCCTTTGAGAATACTTTTTAAATATTGCCTCCTTGGCTGACCAAATTAAAGTTTTATGAAAACTCTCAGACATAGATTCCACAATTCTAAAATCATTATCGTGAATAAATTTCTTAGAAATGCGCACTGCCTTGTGGGTCAGTTTTTCGATATCTAAACCAAAGTCATTATTACCAATACCTACAGCTAAAATTGCATTCGAATGAGATATAGATATGAATTTATTTGAATTCGAAAGTTGTGGCTTACCTTGATCGTCGTATGAAAGTTCAACTTCATCAAAAAAATTAGCCAATAGATAAAGTACTGCAATTTTTTCTTTCCTTCTAGACGAATGCTTTATCTCCCGAATTTCAGGAATTGATTGATATTCCAAAAACTCTTCCTCCATTCTCCAAACAATAATTTGCTTTTGATTGTTACTTTTAAAATGTTTAAGTAATGGCATATCAGTTTAAATAAGGCAAAACATATTAATCTATCAATTTAGTACATTTGCAAAAATTTTCAGAAACAAAATTATGAGTAATACAAACACACAATCAAAACCTAAGTATAAAGTCAAAGATATTTCTTTAGCTGATTGGGGAAGAAAAGAAATTAATTTAGCTGAGGCTGAAATGCCTGGCCTTATGTCTCTAAGAGAAGAGTTTGGGGATTCAAAGCCTCTAAACGGCGCTAGAATTGCAGGTTGTCTGCATATGACAATTCAAACTGCAGTTCTTATAGAAACTCTTGTTGATTTAGGTGCAGAAGTTACTTGGTCTTCCTGTAATATATTCTCGACTCAGGATCATGCTGCTGCTGCAATTGCTGCTGCCGGAATTCCCGTTTTTGCTTGGAAGGGCATGAATGATGAAGAGTTTGATTGGTGTATAGAGCAAACATTGTTTGCTTTTGAAGATGGTCAGCCCTTAAACATGATTCTTGACGATGGTGGTGATTTAACGAATATGGTTTTTGACCAATTTCCAGAATTAACTAAAGCAATCAAGGGACTTAGTGAAGAAACCACAACTGGAGTGCACAGGTTATATGAAAGAATGAAAAATGGCACTTTGGTAATGCCTGCAATCAATGTAAACGATTCTGTAACTAAATCAAAGTTTGATAACAAGTATGGCTGTAAAGAATCATTAGTAGATTCAATAAGAAGAGCAACGGATACTATGATGGCTGGAAAAGTTGCAGTTGTTTGCGGTTACGGAGATGTTGGTAAAGGTTCAGCTGCGTCCTTAAGAGGAGCTGGTGCTAGAGTAATCGTAACTGAGGTTGATCCTATATGTGCGCTTCAGGCAGCTATGGATGGTTTTGCTGTAAAAACATTGGAAAATGCGTTACATGAAGTTGATATTGTTGTTACCACTACTGGCAATAAAGATATCGTTCAAGGGCACCATTTTGAAGCCATGAAAGACAAAACAATTGTATGTAACATTGGTCATTTCGACAATGAAATTGACATGGCTTGGTTAATCAGCAACTACGGCGATTCTAAAATTGAAATAAAGCCTCAAGTTGATTTATACAATGTAAAAGGAAACGATATTATAATTTTGGCAGAAGGTAGATTAGTAAACCTTGGCTGTGCTACAGGGCATCCTTCATTTGTAATGAGTAATTCATTTACAAATCAAACGTTAGCCCAATTAGAGCTTTGGAACAATAGTTCGGCGTATGAAAATGAAGTTTATATGCTGCCTAAGCACCTTGATGAAAAAGTAGCTAAACTCCACCTTGCCAAAATTGGTGTTCAACTTACTGAGTTGAGAAAAGATCAAGCTGATTATATTGGAGTAGATGTTAATGGACCTTACAAACCAGAGCATTACAGGTACTAATCTAGGCTTAAAAACACTTGCACTGAGGCGTTAATCTAAAAAGATTAACGCCTTTTTTAGTTAAATACGTGAAGCGATCCCTGAGATTCTCGGGTTTGATATTGAAGTAAAGGAACAGTTGCATTGCCGGTCGCTACCGTCCCATCTGTTAAGTAGTATTGAATACCGTCACACTCTTCAGTGGCAAATATTGCTGAACTATCGACACTAACAACCGCACAATCTTCACTGCTTCGGTACGGAGAATGCCTTTCATATGCTTTGTAAGCATCAATTGTTCGGTATACGATAATTCCTCTGGATCCTTCATTCAAATAAACATAGCCTCCAATAGCAGATAAATTAAAATAAGCAGGCTGATCCAACTGCAAATAGACGTTTATTCCTATTTGTGGAATATCTTCATATTGATTTATATTATTGTCCTTCTTTTTACAAGACATGATAAACAATAGAACAAAAAATAAAACGGCACACTTTCGCATATCCAACAAAGTTAAAGATTTACAAGACATGATAAACAATAGAACAAAAAATAAAACGGCACACTTTCGCATATCCAACAAAGTTAAAGATCTATTTATTATTTCCTTTATTATTCTGTCAATAATCAGCAAAGACTCTTTTGCTCAGCAGAAGATAGAATCTAAGCGCAAAATAAAGTTGAAAAATAAAAAAATAGAAAAGAAAAGAGAAAAAGATAGAGCAGCTGAACTGAACATTTCAGAAGACCTGCGACAACAACATCTATCCAATCAAAACAAAAAAGTCAGAAAAAGAATGAAAAAAAATAAAAAACGTGCTAAACGTTATAACGACAATAAACAAAAATTCTTCCTTGCCAGATGGTTTAAGGTAATAAAATTGAAAGTCCAATCAATTTTTTAGTGCTAAAAACAAAGGGTTAATAAGAGTTAACTCCTTGGTTAAAAAACGACTACAAAAGCATTCTATTGAGTACAGAAAACCGTTAAATAACAAGGTCTGCCGAACACCTATCTGTCTTGTCAGAGGTAAGCATTTATTTATATCTTTACCGCCTTAATTTCGCTTCATTTTTGATTTAATAACATTAATCAAGTAATATATGCTTAAAAAATATTTTGCCTTAATCATAACAACTATTGCGTTGTTTACTATCGGGCATGCACAAACTGGTTCCGGAGGAATAAAAGGTAAAGTTCTAGATCAAGAAACTGGCGAAGCACTCCCCTTCGTAAATGTAGTTGTTGAACAAAAGGGTAGAATTGTTACTGGAGCATCAACAGATTTTGACGGTAAATTCTTTATAAAGCCTCTTGCTGCAGGTACCTATGATATTAAAGTGAAATTTGTTGGATACGCACCACTCCAAAAAAGTGGAGTTATAGTAAATTCCGATAAAATTACATTCGCAGATATGAGCATGAAGTCCAGTGCAGTTGAAATGGAAGTATATGAAGTTGTCTCATACAAGGTTCCTTTAATTTCAAAGGATAACACAAGTTCAGGTAGTACTATCGGTGGTGAAGATATGGACAAGATGGCAACGCGATCTGTTGCTGGTATAGCAGAACAAGTTGGTGGTGTTGTATCGGCTGATGATGGTAATTCCTCACTGAACTTTAGAGGAGCTCGTAGCGATGCCAACTACTATTTCATTGACGGTATAAAAGTTAGAGCTTCAGCAAATAGTCTCCCTCAAGCAGCAATTGAACAGGTTTCTGTTACTACCGGTGGTATACCAGCTCAATATGGTGATGTTACAGGTGGTGTTATAAGTATTACAACAAAAGGCGCCGCAAGTTCTTACGGTGGTTCTGTTGAATATGTGACTTCTGGATTCCGAAATAGAGAAACACAGAAAGTAATTGGTTTAGATCCATATGCTTATAACTTGGTGGAATTTAGTGCTTATGGTCCCATTTTATGGAAAAAAGATAGTGCGAAGAAAAAAGAAAGTCCAATTCTCGGATTCTTTCTCTCTGGTAACTTTAACTATGTGGCAGACCCAAGACCTTCGCATGTAGGTTACTGGAAAGCCAAAGACGGTGTTAGAGATGAGTTAATTGATGATCCTTTGAGGTACAATCCAAGTGGAGACGGGACAACCCACAATGGAGAGTTCTTAAGAATGAATGAAATTGAGAATGTTCGCACCAAGCCTAACGCTCAACAATACAATAGCAGTATTCAAGGTAAATTTGACATTAATACAAGTAAGAACACCAATTTAACTATAGGAGGTAACCTTACTTACAACAATAATAAAGGCGTTGGCAACAATAGTTTTTATGGTGATGGAACTGGATCTGGAAGTTTGTACCCAAAAGCTTTAATGAATTGGGACAACAACCCTAGAAGTGTATCCTATGATTCAAGAGGCTTCGTGAGATTTACTCAACGCTTTAATGATGGTTCAAGTAGTGATGAAAATAGCTCGGTAATTAAGAATGCTTTTTATACCGTTCAGTTTGATTATTCCAATTCATCTAGAAGGACATTTAATGAAAAGCATAAAGATGATATTTGGAGATATGGTTATGTTGGTGAATTCCAAAGTTTCGAGAATAAAACCTACCGTTTAGAAACTGATTCAGCATTTCAACGTCAAGGTTGGATTCACCAAACTTGGGAGGACACTTTAGTTGGTTTTACACCAAGTGATGATAATGTTGCATTGGCAAACTACACTAGTAGATATTATGATTTATTTGGTTGGCAAGGTTATGATGGAGAAGGAAATCCTGTTTTTGATCCGACATTAGCCGCCGACCCAAATGACCCAACAAGAACGAATAAATTCTTATCGGACAGGACTACTATGCAAACTAACGGAGCCTTGTTTAATGGAGACTCTCCAAGAGAAATTTTAGGAATTTGGGAAAGCCCTGCGGACCAGTATAATGGTAATGCGCGTCTAAACCAAAACCAATATAGACTTTCTGCTAGTGGATCTGCGGATATTGGAGATCACAATATTCTTATTGGATTTGAATATGAACAACGTATAGACAGGCAATACAATGTAAGTCCTGCTGCAAGTCCTGGAGGAACTAACGGTCTTTGGGCGTTAGGTCGTTTATACACAAACTCTCACATAGAGCAAAAAGATGTTTTAAACCCTGTTATCGATTTTATTCCAGGTTTCGAAGGTGCACCAAGTTATACCTACCCAAGGTTAAATTCTGCTCCGGGAGAATACACTGCACAAGATGCTCAATCATTCTTTGATTATAACCTTAGAAAAGAAAATCCTGATTTGGCACCCCTTGGAGCAGATGGAAATGATTACATTGATTTCGATAATATTAACCCTGACCAATTAAGTATCGATTACTTTGCTGCTGATGAGTTATTGAATAACGGAAATGGAGTGGTCAGTTATTTTGGATACGATGTTTACGGAAATAAAACAGCAGATAACCCAACCATTGATGACTTCTTTCAAGCTGAAGATCAATTTGGAAACAAAACAAGGCCAATAGGAGCTTTTAGGCCTATTTATATAGCTGGTTACATACAAGATAAATTTGCTTTTGATGATTTAGTGTTTAATGTCGGTCTTAGAGTTGATAGATATGATGCAAACCAAAAAGTATTGAGTGATCCATTCGTATTCTTTCCTACTGTTAAAGCTGGCGAAGACCAGGCACTTGAGCTAGCAGATGGTGCGCATCCAGAAAATATAGGTGAAGATTTTGTGGTATATGTAGATGATATAAATCAACCTACTTCTATTCAAGGCTATCGAGATGGTTCTACGTGGTATAATAAGGAAGGAGTTGAAATTGCAAATCCAGATGCTCTTGCTACATCCTCAGGAATTGCTCCACTATTAGTGGATCCAGAAAGAACTCGTTCAGGAGAAATTAATTCTGATGCTTTTGAGGATTACGCCCCACAAACTAATTTCATGCCTCGTATTGCGTTTTCATTCCCAATTTCAGATGAAGCATTATTTTTTGCACATTATGACATACTAACAAAAAGACCAACGACTGGAGATAGACTAAACCCTACCGATTATCTGTTTTTAGAATCTACTAATGGCCAGTCTGTTCGTAATAATCCAAACCTTCAAGCAGAAAAGACAATTGATTACGAAGCTGGTTTTCAACAGAAATTGACAAACTCTAGTTCTATTAAAATTTCAACCTTTTATAGAGAATTTAGAGATCAAGTTCAAGTTATTAGAGTTAAACAAGCCTTTCCTAGGGAGTATACTACTTATGGAAATGTTGATTTCGGAACTGTTAAAGGGTTGACATTTGCATACGACTTAAGAAGAACAGGAAATATATCAGTTAGAGGTTCTTACAGTATTCAATTTGCCGAAGGTACTGGTTCTAGCGCAACAACTGCTGCAGCCCTTGTAAATGCTGGGTTCGACAACCTTAAAGTTACTTCACCTTTAAACTTCGATCAACGACACACGATACAAGCTGTCATTGACTACCGATACGCTGATGGAAAAGATTATAATGGCCCTATAATAGCTGGAAAGCAGATTTTAGCAAATACTGGAGCTAACTTAACTATGCTAACTAACTCTGGTAGACCGTTTAACGGTCAATCAGAATCAACTGGAAATGCATTTACTACAAATGTTGGTAATGCCTTCTTAGACGGTACTATAAATGGAAACAATGTCCCTTGGAGCTTTAAAGTGGATGCGCGAATCGATAAGGATTTTCAAATTAAAGTTGGTAAGGACAAAGCAAAATCTTTGGATATGACTGTTTACCTTCAAATATTGAACGTGTTGAATAACCAAAACATTCTAAATGTTTACAGATTTACTGCTGATCCTCTTGACGATGGTTACTTAGCAGATGCTAGATGGCAGGGAGATATTGCTGCTCAAAATGACACGCAATCTTTTCAAGAATTGTATCGAATAAAAAATGCTGTAGGCTCAAACTTCAATCTACCTCGTAGATTTAGGTTAGGTTTAAGAGTAGCATTTTAATTAATTTCAGATTTCACATTAAAGATAAGATGAAAAAATTCAATTTAATATTAGCCTTAATTTTCAGTAGTTTTTTGTTATCTGCCCATGTTGGAGATACTGGAGGTAGTCGAAAGGGTAAAAAGCCAAGTGGTAATTTGGCGGCTAATTGTTCACCAGCAACAAGTAGCACAGAATTAGACATTAACAACACACGTGCAGTTATTCAAACTGGCGGTGATATGTGGTGGGATTTTACACGTGCTCAATATGAGATTCCAAAAAACAGTGATCATACAGCACTATTTGCAGGTTCACTTTGGTTGGGAGGTAGAGACATCTCTGGACAGCTTAAGGTAGCCGCTCAAATGTTTAGAGCCAGTGGCGTAGATTTTTGGACAGGCCCATTGAGTCTTATTGATGCGGAAATTGACCCAGCAACGTGTATTGAATACGATAGACATTTCCCAACTACAAGGTCTGAAGTATCAGAATTTGTGGGCTGGTTTGAGGCAGGTATTAACGATGCTGCCAACGGCACAGCTACCCAAGCAGATCAGTATCCTGGCTACTCTATCCCTACATCTATTTTGGACTACCCTGCAAAAGGTAGAGCTTTTGCACCTTATAATGAAGCAGAGAACTTAGCTCCATTTGTGGATAGAGACGGTGATGGAGACTATAACCCATCACAAGGAGATTATCCGGCCTATGACCTAAATAACTCAAGTGATTGTAAAGAGCGTATCGTTAATCTATTTGGAGACCAAAATCTTTGGTGGGTATTTAACGATAAGGGAAATGTACATACCGAAACAGGCGCCTCTTCAATAGGGATGGAAATTAGATCGCAAGCGTTTGCTTTTGCGACCAACGATGAAATCAACAACATGACCTTCTACAACTACGAGCTAGTAAACAGAAGTACGTTTACCCTAACCGATACTTATTTTGGACAATGGGTAGATGCTGATTTAGGATGTAGCGATGATGATTTAGTGGGATGTGATGTTCAACGTGGATTAGGCTATTGCTATAATGGAGATAATAATGATGAAGATTGTAGAGGAGTTACCGGTTACGGAAGCCTTCCACCAGCAATTGGGGTAGATTTCTTTCAAGGTCCTTTCCAAGATAATGATGGAGTAGACAACCCATTAACCGAAAAATATGCAGAAGCCATAAATAACAATGGTATTCCTTACAAAGGAATTGGAATTGGTTATGGAGATGGAATTATCGATAATGAGCGTTTTGGAATGCGTAAATTCTTGTACCACAACCGAAGCTCAGGCCCACAAGCCACACAAGACCCACAAACCGGAGTTGAATTCTACAACTACTTGCGTAGTGTATGGAGAGATGGTAGTAAAATGTTGTATGGAGGAACTGGTCACCAAGGCGATAGCAAAGCAGACCCAAATACTGAAGCAGACTATATGTTTCCAAATAATACCGACCCAATAGGATGGGGAACAGGAGGACGAGTGCAAGAGCCGTGGACAGAAACAACTGCAGGCAATGCCCCTGGAGACAGGCGATTTATGCAATCAGCAGGACCATTTACGTTAGAGCCAGGAGCTGTGAACAATATTACTGTTGGTGTGGTATGGGCAAGAGCTACTAACGGAAACAACCTAAGTTCTATTGGTGTATTGAAAAAAGCGGATGATAAAACACAAGCATTATTTGATAACTGTTTCAGAATATTAAGTGGTCCAGATGCACCAACGCTTACTATTCGTGAAATGGAAAATGAGCTTATTCTTTACTTAGATAATCCGCTACTTTCTAACAACTACAATGAGGCTTACACAGAAACAGACCCAACGATTATTGCGCCAGATTCAGTGGATGGACGACCATTAACAGATGATGAGATTGAAATCTATAAAACCTACTTCTTCCAAGGTTATATGATTTATCAATTAAAAGATGATGCTGTTTCTACTGGAGACTTAAAAGACCCATCTAAAGCAAGGCTTATTGCCCAAGTAGATGTTAGAGATTCGGTAACTAAGATTATTAATCAGCCATTTGATAGTGATTTAGGTACTGAAGTTCCTACACTTGAAGTTGAAGGTGAAAATAATGGCATAAGCTCCTCCTTTTTAATCGATCAAGATGCATTTGCACAAGGAGTAACTCAATTGGTTAATAACAGAGCTTATTATTACTTAGCCATTGCTTATGGGTTCAACCCTTATTCGCAAAACAGAAAATTTATTGGCTCTCGTAAATCTCCAACTGGAGCTATTCAAGCAGTTAAAGGAATACCCCATCAAGTAGATAACCAAAATGGTGGTACTATCTTAAATGCTAAATATGGTGATGGTGTTGAAATTACCAGAGTTGAAGGAATTGGTAACGGAGGAAATATTCTTTCGGTAAAACAAGAAAGCATTGATGCCATTTTAGCATCAAAAGACCATAGGGTAAAAGAACTTACTTACGAAAAAGGAGCCGGTCCTATAACGGTAAAAGTAGTCGACCCACTTGCAATTAAAGGGGGCGATTATACCGTTTGGCTGCAAGACACCAATCGCTTTACAAAAGGTGATTTAACAGATGCCTATTGGATGGTAACCAGCACTAAATTTGATGACACCATCATCTCAACACGTTCTATTGAGGTAGGTACTGAAAAAATACTAGCCGATTTAGGTATTTCCATTACCCTAGGACAAGTTAATAACGCGGGCTCAAAAGAAGTTCGAGGTTTAGACAACGGGTTTCTGTTCTCTGAGGTTGTATTTGAAGACCAGAGTAAAGCTTGGTTGACTGGAGTAGCTGATGCAGATGGAACCGTTCAATCCAACTGGATTCTAAGCGGAACAAGTGCTTTAGAAGATCAACCAGGTTCGCCTTTAGACGAAAGCCATTATGATGACTGGAACTATTACGTTGGTTCAACTGGAGGTAATTCTTCTAAGAGAGGACAAGGACTAGACGACTTACAGAAATTTGAGCAAATTGAAGGTGGAACGATTGCTCCATTTAGAATGACTTCTTATAAATCTGCAAACGGCCCAGTTCCTGGGTATTTATTAGCAGATGTTAGACTAGCAATTGGTTCTCCAGTATTTGGTGCAGGCCATTTATGGCAATACGATATAAGAGGTATAGACAACTCTACCGATTCAGGAAGAATACAACGACTCTTTATTCCTGCCGATTCTATCAATCAATTAAATTACCTGCACAGTGTAAACATCGTAATTACTAAAAACAAAGAACATTGGACACGTTGCCCTGTTCTAGAAATGAGCGATACCATATCAGAAAGTCAAGGAAATGCGATTCGAGGTCAACTTCGAGATGCCGCTTCAGTGAATAAAGATGGTGATACTGCAACTTTAAAAACTACTGGCTTTGATGATCCAAACTCACCCAATTACATTGCTGCTAAAGGTATGGGCTGGTTCCCTGGTTATGCAATTGATATAGAGACTGGCGAGCGACTCAACATGGCTTTTGGAGAAGACTCCTACTTAATTGAAGAAAACGGACGCGACATGTTATGGAACCCTACTTCTACCGAATTTGAAGGCCCAAGAAGGGAGTTTAGAGGCGGAGGAAAGCATGTTATTTATGTATTTAGAAACAATGCCGTTGAAGATGAAGTGATTAATTATGATGATTACTCTGAGAATGCTTATAGAGGTGCAAGGTTCTTCTTGAATTTGAATTACAATAACCCAGAAAACAGAATGCCTCGTTACGATGCTGGAAAATGGATGGCTGCTAAACTCAAAGATGTTAGAGGCTACCTTGATCCGCGATTCAACAAAGACGATACGATACCGCACAACAATGCAGCAAATGTATTCCGTGCAGGAATGTGGGTTGTTAATCCCCTATTAGCAGAAGGAGAAGAGTTTATGAGTAACGATGTAACCATAAAATTGAGGGTACAACAAGAATATAAAGCTTGGGGAATTGGTAAGCCTATTGAAACTAACGGCGAGCTTGCAGGCGGTAAAAATTACTATGTAAATGCAGGGCCTATTAAAGTAATAGAAGCTACCGACTCTATAGCAGATACTACGATGTACAAAAGAGGTATGACTATTAGTCCTAAGGAAGATATTAAGTATACCCTAGAGTATAAAAATGGCAGAGCAGGGACAGACCTTGACTCTGTACTTATTGAGCAAACTAATGGGGGAATGCCATTATATACCTTCTCTTTAGAAGGAATGCAGCCTACATTTGACAGTCAAGCGGTTGCTGAAGATGCCTTAGAGGACATTAGAATTGTTCCTAACCCCTACTACGCATACAGTAAGTATGAAACTAGTAAATTGGATAACAGAATTATTATTACCAATTTGCCTCAAACTGTTACCGTTCGTATTTATACCATTAACGGAACACTGGTAAGAACTTTAGAGAAAGATGACGATACAATAACTTTCTTAGAATGGGACCTTAAAAATCAATCGAGAGTTCCAATTGCATCGGGAATGTACATATACCACATTGATGCACCAGGAATCGGAGAAACTATCCTTAAATGGATGGCTGTAATGAGACCCATTGATTTAGATAACTTTTAGAATTATTGTTTAGGGAGAATAATCGAAATATGATGAGATATAGACATAATAAAACTTTATTGCTACTAATGTTTTTTGGTTTGTTATTATCAAGTGCAGCTTTTGCAGGTAATAAAGACCGAATTGGACAGAATGGGGCCAATGAATTATCTATTAATCCTTGGACTCGGAGTTCTGGATTTGCAAATGCTAATTCTACTTCTGTAATTGGACTTGAGTCAATAGCTTCTAATATTTCGGGGTTAGCATTTACTCCGAAAACGGAAATTCAATATGGATTTTCAAGATTTATGGGTGGTGCTTCAAACATTAATACTTTTGGCCTTGCTCAAAAAGTAGGGGAAGGAAATGTGATTGGATTTTCAATAATGAATATGGCTTTTGGAGATATTAATGTCACAACTGAAGACAATCCCGAAGGTGGAATTGGAGTTTATGCTCCGCAATTCCTTAATTTGAATCTTGCATATGCAAGAGCATTCTCGAATAGTATTTATGCTGGTGTAGCAGTTAAAGTGATTTCAGAAGCTATTACGGACGTCAAAACACAAGGTGTAGCTTTTGATATTGGAATTCGATATGTAACTGGCAAGGACGATAACTTAAAATTTGGTATCGCTTTACGGAATATTGGACCTAAACTAAAATTTGAAGGAAATGGTCTTTCTGTCAAAACTGATTTTAATGGAAATGAATTCACCTTTAATCAAAGGTCTGAAGCATTTGAAATGCCCGCTGAATTAAACATGGGCGTAGCATATGACATATATGTTGGAGCAGCTAGTGATACAACTGGTAAAAGTGGCAAAACAGAACATAGAATAACACCAGCTGGAACATTTGTTTCGAAATCATTCGGTAAGGATGAATTGAGGGTAGGTGCTGAATATGCTTGGAGAGAAATGGTTATGGCCAGAGTTGGATTATTATATCAAGAGGGTATTTTCTCTACTAGCGATAGAACAACAATGTATACGGGACCTTCTGCTGGATTAAGCTTTGTATATCCAATTAATGAAAATGGCACTTCCATTGCAATTGATTACTCATATGTATTTACAAATCCATATGGAGGAAACCATATGTTTGGGTTACGTTTGAATCTATAATACTTAAAAAGATAATACTATTAAATTAATGGAATCCTATTTATTAGGATTCCATTTTTTCATTTATAACACATACTAAAAGCAAGTAATATGTCAAAAGTTGCTTACTATACGGAAGAAGGGTTGCAAAAATTACGAAATGAGGTTTACCAGTTAAAAACTGTAGAAAGACCCAGTATTTCGGAACAAATTGCAGAAGCCAGAGATAAAGGTGATCTATCTGAAAATGCTGAATACGATGCTGCTAAAGAAGCTCAAGGGCTGCTTGAACTTAAAATTAGTCAACTAGAAGAACTAATATCTAATGCAAGAATTGTAGATGAGAGTATCATGGATAATTCTAAAGTGCGCATTTTATCTAAAGTAACGATAGAAAATCAGGCGAATAAAACCAAAATGACCTATACTTTGGTAGCTGAAAACGAACAAGACCTTAAAGCTGGAAAAATTAGTGTTGACTCTCCGATTGGAAAAGGTCTTTTAGGGAAGGCAAAAGATGACATAGCAGAGGTATTAATCCCTGCAGGACAATTAAAGTTCAAAATATTGGATATTACTAGATAATGTCATCAATTTTTTCAAAAATTATAGCTAACGAAATTCCATGCTACAAGATAGCAGAAAATGAGTTTTGCTTTAGCTTTTTAGATATTAACCCTCTCCAAAAAGGACATGTTTTAATTGTTCCTAAAAAAGAAGTAGATCAACTTTTTGATTTAGAAGATAAAACTTATTTTGAATTGTTTTCTTTGAGCAAAACGATTTCCTCGGCTATAAAGAAATCATTTAACTGTAATCGCGTAGGCATGGCGGTCATTGGGCTTGAAGTGCCTCATGCTCACGTACATCTTATCCCAATAAACCATGAAAACGATATGAACTTCAGTCAACCAAAAAAAAGCTTAACTAGTGAAGAATTTGAATCAATTGCCTCCAAAATTATTGCTAATCTTTAGCGTGCTTTTTTAGGGTTGTTCTTTACAAACGATTCCCAACTCGAATACTTCTTATCTCCACTACTTACACCACCTTGAAAATAATGACATACCGCTGCAGCTAAGCCATCTGTTGCATCCAAATGTTTAGGCATTTCTTCAATTTTCATCAGGGATTTTAGCATCGCAGCCACCTGTTCTTTGCTTGCATTTCCGTTTCCTGTTATAGATTGCTTTATTTTTCTTGGCGCATATTCCATTATGGGAATATTTCGATATAATGCCGCGGCCATAGATACTCCTTGAGCCCTTCCTAATTTCAGCATCGATTGCACATTTTTTCCATAAAAAGGTGCTTCAACTGCGAATTCATCAGGATGATACGAATCGATTAACTGCAATGTCCTCTCAAAGATTCTTTTTAATTTATCAGAGTGCTCTGGAAGCTTATTTAGGTGTATCACCCCCATAGTGACCAAGTGGAGCTTCTTGCTCTTCACATGAACTATTCCATATCCCATGAGCGTTGTACCGGGATCCATACCTAGAATTATTTTATCCTCCATTTACTTTTTCAAGCTATACTTTTGAAGCGGTCAAGATAATATTTTAAAAGAGGACGTGAATTTATCAAATCGCACATACGTATTTTTTGCATTCAAAATAATAGTGGTCCTTGCTGTATTCTATTGGGTCCTATCAAAATCGCTCTACCACTACTCTTCCAAGGAAATTATTGATTTTCAATATTCTATTTTTAATAATGGTGGAAATTTTCTTTGGTTAGCTTTTGTACTTATTCTAATGCCATTAAACTGGTTCATAGAAAGTAAAAAATGGTCGATTTCTTTGAAAGGGGTCTACAAAATCTCACGCATTTCATCTTTCAAATCAGTTCTTGCGGGCGTTGCTCTTGGAATATTTACACCAAACAGAATTGGAGAATTTGCAGGACGAGTATTGACGCTTCCATTAGGCCACAGAACACAAGGCATTTTTTCAAATGCAATATGCAGCTTATCGCAACTTACAACAACGCTAGTCATAGGATCAATAAGTCTCATTGCACTTATTCCTAATTATTTAATATTTGAAACTAATCTCATCGTTACGCTAGTGCAATTGATCTTAGCCACTTTCTCTATTCTAGTGTTATTGTTTTATACTCGATCTACACGATTGTTAAAGCTAATCTCCAAAATAAAATGGCTTAAAAAAATCCTAAATCAACCTGCACTCAAAGTCAAAATACCAAAAGAAATATTGCCAATGCTACTTGGTAATAGTGTCGTTAGATACACTGTTTTCTTTCTTCAATTTGTTTCCATTCTTACTTTTTACGAAGTAGAACTCAACGGATTTTTTAGTCTTATTTATATTCCCATAATTTATCTAACACTAGCAATTGTGCCAACCATCGCTTTATCTGAACTTGGAATAAGGGAAGGTGTTTCAATCGCTGTTTTATCTGGAATTTCAGACAATACATTGGGTATTATATCGGCTTCTTTTACATTGTGGATAATAAATATAGCAATACCGGCTTTATTTGGCAGTTTAGTGCTTCTTCAACTTAAATATCAATCTAAAATTGCTAAATGATTCTCTTTGTTACTGTTTTAATAGCAATGCACTTCCTATTGCTTTGGAAGTTAAATGAAGGTGTAAGAAATGTTATTAAATCTACTCAAGGGAACACTTTCCCTACCATTTATAAACCCAAAGATTTCACAATTATAATTCCTATTCGGAATGAAAAACACAACCTTAATTTACTAATTCAATCGCTAAGAAATCAACGCTTAGAAGATTATTCAAGCAAAATCATTTTTGTAAACGATCATTCTAATGATGGCTCATTATCCAACTTACAAAGCCTCATTGAAGATAACTTTCCTTTCGAAACTTCAATCCTAAGCCTTTTAGAGCATGAAGGTTCTGGTAAAAAAAATGCATTACTCAAAGCGAATAATGAAGCAACTAGTGAGTTTATTATTCAAATTGATGCAGATACAATTCTAACAGAGAATTGGTTAAACTCTATAATGCACAACGTGCAGTTAGACACTGACTTATTAGTTCTTCCGGTTAGTATTGAAGGTAGTGCTCAATGGTTCGAAAAACTTGAATTTAGCGCCTTACAATTTGTAACGTTTGGAATGGCAGGAAACGGTTTTCCGATTCTTTGTAATGGTGCTAATCTCGTGTATAGAAATTGCCATTGGATAACATCTTTTGGGGCCATTCGAAACGGCGATTCTGGAGACGATATATTCTTACTGCAAGATTTTATGCAGAAAAACAGAAATATAAAATATGCCTACTCGCGTAATCTTTTTGCAAAAACGCATGGAGCCAAGCACTTAACCGATTTTATGCATCAACGATTACGTTGGGCTGGAAAAAACAAAAACGTATCAATCCCAAAATATAAATCCGTCATGATCTACCTAGGAATATTGCAGTTTATGCCTTTAATCATTTGCGTTTTTAACTTATCAATTGGACTTGTATTCCTAGTATTTAAAATTGTACTTGATTATTATTTCATCAAAACTTACCGTCTTCACAATGAAGAAAAAACTTCATTTAGTCTATTTGCTTTATCCGCTTTGTTAATGCCTATCTATCTATCAACTCTTATAGTTGGACCTACTTTGATTAATCCAAAATGGAAAGGACGAAAAGTAAATGTATAAGTCTATTAATCTTGTTTAATTTATTCAATTAGCCTAATTTGCAAGCTTAATTCAAAAGCAACATAAATGGTATCTGGAAGGGATAGAGATCCGGGGTATAATAAAAAGAAGATAACAAAGCCAGCTGCAAAAAAGCCTATTGCAGCAAAGCCTGCTCCTACAAAAAAAGTAGAGCCTGAAAGTAAACCTGCAGCGGCTCCTGCCCCAGCAAATGCTGAAACACCTAAAGTTGTTACTCCGGTACCCTCTGAGAAGAATATTCCAAATTCGGCCCCTGAATCAACATCTAAACCTTTAGAAAAGGAAACTGAAATTAAGGAAGAGAAAACCGAAAGCAAACCTGTGCCTCCTCCTGTAACTCCAAAAACAAAAAAACACAATCCACATAAAACAAGCAAAAAGAGTAAGCTTATAGGTATACTCATCGCAATATTTTTTCTGATTGGAATAATTGCAATTGGGTATACTGTTGTAACCTCAATCATGGAAAAAGAATCCATAGAAAAGCTAGATGATTCCTTCACCGACGATGGCCCGAAGTCTACTGGACCAAAGACTACAAATGCCATAAGCGGCGACGAAACATCTGATGAAGAAAGTGAAAGTACAGCTGAAGCACCTCAAGAAGGAGCTATTGGTCAAGAGTTAGAATCAGAAGGTAATAACAAAACTGAATCCTCAAAAGAAACAGAACTTTCGAAGGATAACAACATGGAGTCTGAAATGGAAGAAGCTAAAGAAGAATATTCAGGGAAATCTTCTACTGATCAAGAAAAAGAGGCCATTAAAACTAAAATTATCCGTAAAAAAGGTGAGTTTGAACTCCCCAGTTGGATCATTGCTTTTAGCGCTAATTCTAAAAAGCCTCTCGCAAATACAAATTACAGTACGCTTGAAGCTTTGGGTTATGATGCTGGAATTTATTGGATTCCAAAGTACTTTCCTGGAGGAAGTGAAATGTATAAAGTTTACGTTGGACCCTATAAATCGGCTCAAGAAGCTGAAAGCATGTTGCCTGCAATTAAAAATCTACAGCCAGATGCTTATGTTATGAAAATTGAAGAGTAAATCGATACTTTTATTTGACCTGTTATCAATTTTCTAGCTCATTAAATTTCCAAATTGAGTAATCTTACTTTGTATTAAAACGCTTTTTCATGAAAAAATATCTTGCCCTTATTCTATCCGTTGCCATTAGCTTCAATTCCTTTTCTGCAAAAGAAAAAGAGTCGGAAGAAAAAAAAGACGAATCAAAGCTCAACAGTGGCGCGCTTTCTACTTTTAAATTCAGAGCAGTTGGCCCTGCCTTAACCTCTGGAAGAGTTGCAGATATTGCAATCAATGAAAAAATTCCTGGAACGTACTATGTTGCATCAGCAGCTGGTGGTGTTTGGAAAACAGAAAACTGGGGAACTACATACGAACCCATTTTTGATGGCGAAGGCTCCTACTCTATTGGCTGTATAACTATTGATCCTAATAATCCACATACGATTTGGGTTGGTACAGGTGAAAATAACAACCAACGCTCAGTAGCATACGGAGACGGTCTGTATAAATCAATGGATGACGGAAAATCATGGAAAAATGTAGAACTAAAAAATTCTGAGCATATCGGAATGATTAAAGTTGATCCTAGAAATTCCAACCGTGTTATTGTTGCCGCATACGGGCCGCTATGGAGCGCTGGCGGAGACCGTGGACTCTACCTGACTGAAGATGGCGGAGAAACTTGGAACAACATTTTAGAAGTAAGTGAACATACCGGTTTCAATGAAATTCATTTTGATCCAAGAAATCCAGATGTGATTTATGCAACTGCTCATCAACGCAGAAGACATGTTTTTACCTACATCAGTGGTGGTCCCGAATCTGCAATTTACAAATCGACGGATGGTGGAAAAACCTTTGATAAACTAGAAAATGGATTACCAAAGGGTGATGTTGGAAGAATTGCGCTGGCCATAGAACCACAAAACCCCGATGTACTTTACGCCATGATTGAAGCAACAGAGAAAACTCAGGGCTTATATCGTTCTGAAAATCGTGGAGCAAGCTGGAAAAAAGTAAATAAGTATGCTTCTAGTGGAAACTATTACGTCGAATTGGTCTGTGACCCGCACATTGAAGGAAGAATATACAGCATGGATACTTGGGCTCAGGTCTCAAACGACGGCGGGACTACTTGGAAAAAACTTGGAGAAAAAAATAAGCACGTAGATAATCACTGCATGTGGATTAATCCAACTAACAAAAACCATTATTTAATGGGTTGTGACGGTGGAATATATGAAACTTTTGACGCTGCGGCAACATGGCAATTCAAACCAAACTTACCGATAACACAGTTTTATAAGGTTGCAGTGGACAATGCAGAACCATTTTACAATATTGCTGGAGGAACTCAAGATAACTTCTCTTTAATGGGTCCTTCAAGAACTAATGACAAACGTGGAATTGCAAACTCCGATTGGTTTGTAACAAAAGGTGGTGATGGATTTGAATCGGCGATTGACCCGAAAGATCCAAATATAGTTTATGCTCAAAGTCAATACGGCTACTTAGTGCGCTACGATAAAGCATCTGGAGAAACTGTGGATATAAAACCTCAGCCTAAAAAAGATGAAGATGCTTTTCGTTGGAACTGGGATGCACCACTGATTATATCGCCGCACAATAATGAGCGACTATACTTTGCTGCAAATAAACTTTTCCGCTCTGATGATAAAGGAAATACATGGAAAGCGATTAGTGGCGACTTATCACGACAAATTGATCGAAACACCTTACCTGTTATGGGCAAAGTATGGAGTATTGACGCAGTAGCAAAAAACAAATCAACGACCATCTACGGAAACATTGTTGCGCTCTCAGAGTCCCCAAAAATGCAAGATCTACTTTATGTAGGAACCGATGATGGTCTTATTCATATTTCACCAGATGCTGGAACAACTTGGAAGAAAATAGAGTCCGTTTCTGGAGTTCCTTCTAAAACCTATGTGAATATGCTATTGGCATCGCAACATAGCGAAAACACAGCATATGCTGTTTTCAACAATCATAAAAATGGCGACTTCAAACCCTACGTTTATCGTTCAAGAGACAAAGGAGCTGCCTGGACGTCAATAACTGGTAATTTACCTGAAAGAGGCTCTGTTTATTGCATTGCTGAAGATCATGTAGATCCAAATTTATTGTTTGTAGGTACTGAGTTTGGCGTTTTTGTAACCGTTGATGGCGGTGCTAAATGGACTCAGTTAAAATCGGGCATACCGACAGTAGCTGTAAGAGATATGGAAATTCAAAAACGTGAAAACGATTTGGTATTAGCCACTTTTGGAAGAGGATTTTATGTGTTGGATAATTACGCTCCGCTCAGAGAAATTACTGAAGAAGTGTTAGAAAGTGAATCGGCAAAAATCTTCGCTATTAAAGATGCTGAAATGTATTTAGAAGGCTCAAGGCTTGGTCGAAGAGGAAAGACTTTTCAGGGTGAATCTTACTTTACTACTCCCAACCCAAGAATTGGAGCAGAAATTCGGTTTTTCGTAAAAGAAGCTCCTAAAACGTTAAAAGAACAACGGATAGAAAAAGAAAAAGAACTAATTAAAAACAATGCTAATGTTCCTTATCCAACCCATGAAGAAATAAGAGCAGAGGACACCGAAAAAGATCCTTTCTATATTTTAGAAATAAGTGACAACTCGGGAACTGTAATTCGCAGAATTAAACAACCCGCAAAAGCAGGAATTCAATCTGTAATTTGGGACTTAAGATATGATTCGCAATCCCCTGTTACGACTGAGAATAAAGCACCAAAAAACATTTATCAAGGTTATGATTTTGGTAGAATGGCATTACCAGGAAAGTATAATGTGAGTATTTTTCAAATGTATCAAGGCAAAGTTTCCAAATTAGTTGGCCCTCAAGAATTTTCATTGAAATTTCTAGAAATCAACAAACAAATGGGTTACGACCGCAGTGGTATCGAACAATTTGCTAAAGAAGTTGCAGAGGCTAGAAACCAAATGGGTAAAATGAATAATGTTAGAAAAGACTTTATAAATCGATACAACTATTTGCAGGAAGCTGTTATTGCTACTCCAAAAGCAGACAAAAAACTAATGGAAGATTTGACTAAAATTTATGAGCAATTGGCAAATATTGATATCCGGTTGTTTGGAGACAGAAGTATCTCAAAAAGAGAATTTGAAACTTTGCCTTCTGTTAATTCTAGATTGGGAACGGTAGTTTATTATTTATGGAG
>Ga0206131_10000902_pt1 | contig 39757 bp, 58 predicted proteins | sample Helgoland_Spring_FD_148636 | JGI IMG/M metagenome (GOLD analysis project Ga0206131, IMG submission 148636) | Pelagic subsurface seawater microbial communities from Kabeltonne, Helgoland, North Sea - Helgoland_Spring_Bloom_20160517_1 | ecosystem: Environmental > Aquatic > Marine > Epipelagic ... | reverse complement strand
ACAATACAAAGGTTGAAGCAAATGCAGATAGGACAAGGAACGATGTAGATACAGGAACACCAAATCTAGTCAGCACAAGAAGTACTGCTGGAGCTAATGCATGATACCACTGAATTTCTTGGAAGGGAATTTTGTTAAGTCGACCGTAGGAGATATCTCCGCCATTGGAGTACCAGCCGAACCAAATTGTAAAGAGTAGGACTGCTGACGCTGCGGCCCACATAATCATACGGTTTGTTTTTTGATTTGAAGCAATCCATGTTCCGAGCGTCTGAACAGAATCGTTAGCGATTACAGAGTAGGATGCGAGTAGAAAACCTACAATCATCCAGATTGAAATATAGTCCATTTTTTAATTCCTTTTTGTAGGTTATTATACCTACGATGAAGGTGTTAGAGTTTGAGCGGGTAGACGGAATCGAACCGACATCCTCAGCTTGGAAGGCTGTAGTAATAGCCGTTATACTATACCCGCGTAGAAAAATGGATGATGGGATTCTGTTTCTAGGTTCCCATCGGACCCACAGTACTTATGCTGCGAGAGCGTAAGTCTTAGGAGCAACGTAATTGTTTGCTTTTAGTTTAGTTTGGTCCTTACGAGACCACCCGGTTTGTCTCCACTTGCTTTCCGCACCAGTCGATCCTAATTCACCCCCATCATAAGAACACCCGAGACTTGTTTCCTAGTGGGATACTCTACTTTGGCGAGCCGATGACAAGTCGGCACCTTTAGTAGATCATACCCCAGTGTTCTTATGGTGGAGGTGAGGGGATTTGCACCCCTGTCCTGCATACGTTCCGCTCGCTTCATCAACGAACATCGTTATTTATCACATGTACTCACTGACTGCTAACCAGACAAAGAGTGCAACAAACATTAATAAAGCTATTATACCAAGTACTATCATCTTTGTACACCTTTTCTTTTGCCATAACCCAGTCTTTTCATAACTGCCAGCCTCTCATCATCAGTATAGCTTTTCCATCTAGTAATTTCTTCTTTGGTTCGTTTACAACCTATACAAATACCAGCCTCTAACTTACATAGAGATACACAAGGCGTGACGTACATATGGACTCCTTTCTAAAGGAGTATTTATTGGTTGGCCAGGCAGGATTCGAACCTGCGACAACTCCGTTATGAGCGGAGGGTTCTAACCACTGAACTACTAGCCATTATGTGGTACTCCCTGCCGGAATCGAACCGGCACTTCCAAAGGAAAACGGATTTTAAGTCCGCAGCGTCTACCATTTCCGCCAAGGGAGCTTATTCAATTACATACAAAGGTCTTCATAGAGCAACGAGTACTTCCGGTGGCGGCTTGTATCGTTACCAAAAATCTTCCAAAATACTTTAAACATATTGTCCCCACCAGTTCGGAGCAGGTCTGCCATTTTTCCAGACTGCAATCTCTTGCTTGTATTTACCGTAGTAGTTACGGTAGGCTTGAACGGGATCAGAATCCTTAGCATCATCAGGCATAGCCTGTGGAAAGGGTGTCAGACCGCCATCAGGAATATTCTTAGGAGGATTCCGCAGAATGTCATTGAGCTTTGTGTAACTCAAATGTTCCCGATTGTACCGATATTTATACTCATTAGCCAATGCAACAAAGTGCTTGTAGTGCCACATGTAGTTGTCTTTGGTTTCCATAGTCCAGACGGTACACGGATGCCCACGGTGTGCTACAGCATACATAACATCTTCAAACAAATTATCCAGAGCCCAATACTTGACTGTAGTCTTACCAGACTTGGATGGACGTTTGGTTTCCGTACCATCTAGGATACGGTGAGCAGTCGACAGCATCTGAGCAGACTCGAGCGGCATCTTCACAATGTGTTTGTCACACTGATCCAATGCCGAACGAACAGGGTCCTTATTGAGGATAAAGATATTCATTAGTTGAGAGTTACCTTCATCTGACGAATCTCATACTTGTCGAGGATAAAGTTTTCGTACCAGCCATCTTCCTCGACCATATCCCAATCAGTAGTATCTTCGACTAAGGAATCAAACTGCTCAAGAATAAACTCGCGTGCAGCTTCAATGGTGTCGAATACATCGCACTGCACGTTTTTGATGTTTTCACGGATATCGGTGAAACGATAGATTACTTCAAACATTGTATATTCCTTTTTTATGCAGCCATTACGTAGCCCATGCCCCATCCCCAGTTGCTATTACGCAAAGGAATGTCAACATCGGCAATGTTAGTTTTTTCATTAACGGAAACGATGTGCATGGTGATACACTCTTCGTTCTGAAGCTTCTCGATTGCTTCAGTGATGTTCTCTGCTATAACACTAGCAACCAGCTGAGTATCTTGCACCAGCTCATCGAAGTTGAAGTATGGTGCACCGATTGGGCGAGTAAGTTCAAACGTCTTCATGATCATGTATCCTTTCTTATGCTGCGAGTGCATCGATTTTTTCAGTGAGCAGCTGAAAGCCGAAGGTATCGACTACGAAAGCAAGACCGTTTTCGTCGATGACGACATCGCCAACGGAGACGGAGGAGAAGGTACCGTGTACCTGGACCTTGTCCAAGTTGCGATCATCCATGAAGTTACCGATGTAGTACACATCTTCTAGCTTAGCGGCGTCGATGGTCAGTACGTGATCGTAGTAACCAAGGTCCATAGCCTTAGTGGCGTTTGCAACGACGGTCTTACCGAACATACCACGCTTGAGTACGTACTTGCGAACTTCTACACCTTCGTTTACTGCGTCAACATCAGCGTCGGAGAGTTGAATTTGAAGAACTTTGAACTTCATGATAGCGTCTTTCGTTGATTAGCTTATATATGTAATATAAACATTCTGACGGAAAAGAACACCCCTATTGCGCATTTTTTGTAAATTACCATAGGGGTGTTACATTTTTGTCACTATATACTTTCATCAAAGTACTTGTCAAACCAGTCACGCCCTTGTGCGTAACCAGGGTTCTTAGGGTTCAGAGACATGGGCACGAATGCCCACAGATCAGAGAAGTTTCCCGAGCTGCGCGGGAAGCCATCCAGGAAGACAGCCAGCGGATCAGTGGGGTCGTAGCCATCTCCGGTGTAGCCGGGCTTGCCCCGGACTTGCACACGGGAGTCTGGCTTATCAGTTCTCCACAAAGTGCAGACCGTCATATCATTGTAAACATCGACCTTCAACAAACGACCTGCCATATTATCCTCCTAGGTTAGGTCTTTGCCCAATCATACACTCGGTTGTATGTGAGCTCATCATTCATAGACTGCTGGATTAGATCAGCAATCTCTTTACACGTGTCATAGAGTTCAATGTCAACACCGAACTCGGTACACAGTTCTTCTTTGGACAACCACATATCATCAGAGTGGACCAGTGCGCTAATTAATCGTTTCATTTTTACAGGTCCTTCACATATTCAATTTTGTAGTTCTTGGCAATAATGTCTTTGCAAACTTCAGCATCAAAGCCTTCGTCCAAACCATCAATGTCATAGTCACGCTCAATCATTATTCATCATACTCCGGATAACCTTTATGACACAAATCGGTTTTGACGGTTGGTTCCGAACCGAACACAAGCGCAACCAATAATTGAGAAAACAGCAGCGCAGCAGCGCTGGCGAGGAAGATGGCGGCATAGGCATGTACGTTTTTCATTATTCGTCACCTTCCGGATATCCTTTATGACACCAACCGTCACGGGGAACACCACCGTCAACTTCTTCTTTGTATGACGGTCTATGCCTTTCAATAGCATCTTTAATCCATTGCGCAGTAATACCGCTTTCAGCGAACTCCCGCTCCATGTCACCAAGATACTGATGCGCCAATCTCAAAAACTCACTTGCATCATCAGACGCACATTGCTCAACGCCGTCTATAATAAGTCTATGTGGTAGTGTCATTGTCAGTCTCTTTTCGTGTCGTTGTTATAATTATAATATAGTCACTTACCAGAAAAAGTAAACCCCTAAAAAGACTTTTTTTCAAATCAAATTAGGGGTGTGACAAAAATGTTACTGTTATGCAGCCAGATCGTCAGCGACGAACCAGACGCCATCATTGTAAGTTTTGCAGTACCAATCCCAAGCAGCGAAGATATCTTCACCATCGAGGTCGGTGAAAGCGTGGATCAGGAAGTATGCATCGGTGATGAGGTCACGACCACGAGCGGTCAGAAAATCACCGTTGTACTCATCATATGTGCCGGGCTTGCGGTAAAAGCCACCCTTATCCCGAAGACGTGCAATGGTATCACGCTTGCGGTTCAGCTTGTTTGCGAGCTTTTGTGCTTGAGCGTTCATGGTGTTTCTCCGTTAATCAGCTTATATATGTAATATAAACATTTTGACAAGAAAGTACATAGCTAAATGTAATTATTTTAAATCTTTTATGGAGGTGTTACATTTCAGTAACAGCTACTTCAATACGTATTCCAAGGCGTTTTCTGCCTCTGACTCCATGTCACGTTTCTCATAGAGGTTGGTATTGACTGCATCAAACTCACGGCAGAGTTCAGCGATTTCATCTGAAGTGATATTGTATCCTGCTTCAACTGCATTACCTGCGATGGCAATCATGATTGCATACATCATACGGAACCGGCCAGAACCATCAATGTGAGCCATAGCGGTAAACTCATTAGCCAAAGTCTTAGGCCAAAACTTACAGTCTTTGTATCCAGTCCATGTCACAACGTTATCGAGCTGGTTGCGTCGGTAGTTAATCACTTCTTTCTGTAAGGCTTTTGGTAGGGTATCAATAAACTTCTTTTTACGCGCGGCCTCAGTATAAGGAAAACGATTCATCAAATCAAATGGATTAATGTGGTTGCCTTCATTCTTAAAGATGAAGCTATATGCATCAGGGTATTTGGCTGGTACGTAGTACATACGAGACAGGTCTTTGGTCTGTGCATCAACTACATCTAGAACGAGTGCATTAATTGCATGCCAAAAGGCTTTGATTTTATCTGTACCAATAATGCCTGTTAAAGGAAAAACCACCCTAAACTTTGGGTGGTATTCTTTAGACGACGCAGTAGAGTAACAGATATAGTAATACGGTTTAAGATGCTCTAAGACGTCATCGATAGTACCACTATACTCATCAATATCAACACAACACCAACTACCCCAGCCCAGAACATTGTCGTTAGCACGAGTCGTACCGGATCGGTAAATAGCAGGGCTAATAAGAGGAGAAGAATTACTTCCACCTTTATATCCTTCTTGTGTAGCAAGAGTGAAGAGAAGCCTTTCAAACTTCTCCCACGTATCAAAGTCCATCCGTTTGGATGTACTATTGTCATAGATATTTTTAAATAGGGTAAGTGAGTACATTATTCCATCACCGGCCAACCGGCTGCATTAAATGTACGGTTATCAACCATAGTACGAACACCGGTCTCTTTATCTGTCTTCTTGACAATCTTTTGACCCTGAAGTGACCAGTGCCCATCAGGTTCAACGACCTTCATCATACCGTTAAGACCACCATACAACCGGCTGGTATAGCGCTTAACCGATGGGTTGAAGTTAGACTGTACGATAGTACGAGTCTTTTCTTCGGACATGATTGCGTAGTGACCATCAATAGGACCTTGCAGCAGCGGGCCATCAGATTTCATATTACTGACTTTATCGCGCTTAGGGCTGTAGGCACCATGATCTTCGATCTTAATACCTTTTTCACGCATACGCTGTACGGCATACTCATATCCGCCCTTAGACGCATATCCCTTATCTACCTTGTTACCATCAGTATCGATAAACTCAACATAGAACTTGGGTGGCTTATCAAGCTTTGGTGCTTTAGATTTTTTTGTAGCCATAGCTTTCTTGATAGTAGTTTTGCTTGGAACTTTACGACGAGCCATGATATTCTCCTGTTAATAACTTTATTATACTACACCATTTAAATGGGTTTGTACACAACTATTAGTTAAGGTTTAAATTTAACTAAAGAAGTCCTCAAGGGTAACACGATGTTCGGGCGTCCAACCGACGGCATCTAGGATAATTTTGAGTGGCTCAACAAATGTCTTTTCAAACTGTTTCTCATAGTCAACGTATTTATGCAAATGGAATTCTTTGGGCAGCGCCATAAGTTCACTTACCTGAAGATGCCGAATAGGATTAGGCATCTTCAGGTAAGTGAACTTAATCTTTTCACCGTTCTTAATTGTCTCATATTGCTTCTGCAATCCCGAGGACTCCAGGAGATTATTATACATGATAGACCCGCGTACGTGAATGGGCGTGCCTTTCTTAAAGATTGTATCACGATCTTTCCATGCAGAAATCTTACTGACACCACGAGGGAATGAAACATTCTCAGGCGGCATGCTGAAAAACTTTTGTTTAAAGTTAGCAATATACTCTTGAGCGTCAGCCTCAGTACCAGCCATGATGATCTTGAATGCTTCTTTAAATGCATCGCGCACAACCATAGGAGTAGAAGACTTAATTGCCTCAATGCCCATAATTTTCATCTTAGGTTCAGCGTACCGAATGCCTTCATTATCCAGTACATTCAGGATATACCGCTTCTTGGCAGTCCATACACCACGATCAGCAATGACTTCACGATCCATGTCCATACGGTTATCTTTACAGTTCATGTACTCGTGCAGCTCGGCATATGCCTTGGACAAAGCCGGCTTGAACATATCTTCACCAGCCTTAGACAAAAAGTTAATTGGGTTTTTAGGCTGGAACTTGTCAACCAGGTCTTTCATGTTCACATACAATGAGTCCGTATCCATGGCGATCACATAGTCCTTATCAGTTTCTAGGACTTTATTCATGGTCTCATTCATAGAACGTTCTGCCCATTTAATACAGAGCTGTCCATTGTAAGTAATGGCTTCGGCAATCCGTTGGTCAAAGTAATTAAACCAACGGTTTCCCATTGCGCCATACAAAGAGTTAAGCAGAATCTTAATAGCCATTTGCTGGTTTTCTAAATGCTCAATCTCTTTTTGAATCTCATATGAATCAGATTCTTGTTGGCGCTGCTTAGCTTCAATCATCTGTGACTTGATTACTTTACGTTCAGCATAGTAGTCTTTGACGATAGTTGGTAGAAATCCGACCTTATCATTATTGAAGATAACACCGTTAGCAGAGATACTCTGGTTGCCGCGTGAGCCCACGCTGAGCCTATTCAAACATTTTTCTACAGATACATCTGAGTTAAAGGAATTAGCAATGGTTTCGGGTGACATATTCCACTGAATAATGATATTAGGGTACAGAGAAGCCAAGTCAAAGGACACAACCCAGTCATACATTCCAGGCTTAGGTTCTTTAACATATGCACCAGGATATGGAGTCTTTGTCTTATCCGTTTTGAGTGGCGGAACAATCTTCTTATCAATAAGGTCACGGTAGATGATTGATTCCCAGATGCCTACAGTGCCAAAGGTATCAGAGAAGTTACAGCCTGCTCGATATGCCATAGTCATGGCCAGAGTAATCAGACCTAACTTGTCTTCTAGTTTATCGACTAGTTCCACATCTTTAATATTGTAGTCAATAAACTTCTGAAAGTCATGCTTGTACAGAAGGTGCAGCGCGCCGTACTCATCGTAGGATAGCTTCTTTTCACCTAAGACCACGTGAGCAATATGATCAAGCTTGTAGGATTCCTGTGCACCGTAGGTGTAACCAAACTTCTGAAACAGGTCAAAGTAATCCATTTGTTGGATACCTGTTAGCTCGTACGCAATCTGTTCACGGTTGTTCTTCATTACCTTACGCTCACGGATATGATTCCATGGTGACATAGTCTTGGCACGGTCTTCACCTAGAACCTTAGTAATACGGTTAACCATGTAAGGAATATCAAATAGGTTTGTATTCCAGCCTGTTACAACGTCAGGGCAGGTAGAAGGATTAGACCAATGAGCGAGAAACGAGAGTAAGAGTTCATGCTCGTTTTCGCATTTGTGGTAGACAACATTGTTTTTCTCTGGTTCGTAATCGCCCAAACCCCAAACATAATACAGCTCATCAATATTGTTTTTAATAGTGATTGCAGTGACAGGATAATCGGCAGCATCTGGCTCAGGGAATCCATCGTCGGAAGCCACCTCAATGTCGATTGTGGTCGTGTTGATAGTTTGGCGGTCAAATTTAATTGCGCCAGGATAAATATCATGAACATACTGAGTAACATGATTTGTATTCCCCACCACCTCAAAATGATCCACGCCTTTATATCGTTCCAGGAACTCGCGCGATTCTCGGGAGGAGTTGAATTTGATAGGTGCGACTGGTTTGCCATCTAGTGATTTCCAATCTGTTGGTTCTTTAGTAGGTACGAAGTACGTCGGCTTGAACTTAACACGTTCTTGAATACGACGGCCGTTCCTAAATCCACGGACTAGGATAGCGTTTCCCAGCCGGTTGACTGATGTATAAAAATTCATTACATGCCCTTTCTGAATCAGAGAGCCATTATATACTATTTTTGGGTGATTGTAAACAGAAAAAGGGGCGCCTGTTAAGACGCCCCCTTTTGTAATTACTGATATTGGCGTGCATCTAACCAATGACGACCATTGATTTGATGCGGGGCTTGACCATACATGATCCGTTTTTGACGGCCTTCAAGGTCTACAAGGTCAATTGAGTCAGAAAGGTATCTTTCTTCATCTGACATTCTAGCTCTCTTGATTGCATTGCTAAATGATTTAGTGAGTGATTTTAAAAACAGTTGCATCAAAACCATCCTTTCTAACCATATAAGCAATTTCAGACTGATTGTAGTGTGTACGATATTCAGTCTTAATGTAACCTGCCACACCGTGACAAGCAGCGTCAAGTCGGGATTCGTATAGGGCTTTACCCATTTTCCGTAAGAAGTTCAGCATTTGTTGTTACCTCGTTTTGATTATTGATTTTAATCTTTCGAGGCTTCTTCTCATCAGGCAGCACGACTTCTAAATGAATTCCTAGAATGCCGTTCTCCAGAGAAGCTCCTGTAACTTGTGTATATTCAGACAGTCTAAAAGACCGATGGAACTTACGGGTGGAAATACCTTTATGTACAAACTCTAGACCACGAGGAGTGTGATCACCGTCAACAGAAAGTACACCATCTTTTAATTCTACCGAAAGCTCTTCTTCCTTGAACCCCGCAGTTGCGATTTCGATACGATACTTCATACCTTCATCTTTAATAATATTATGCGGAGGATAGTGGTCAGTTGCATGCTTGGTCATTTCTTCAAGTTCGTTGAAGATATGGTCAAAACCTACAAATGCGGCACGAGGAAAGCGAGCGAATTTTTGATTATTTGTCATCTGAATTCTCCTAATTAAAGCAAGAAATATGGACCCGTTATTGGCATCCACTATTATTTATAGGTATTACCTTTGCACTAAGTGAAAAGATCACTTACAATACGTTAGTATAATACCCGATTACTAACGCCCAATGTTGTATTTAGGCAATAGCTCCCATTCATCTTTTTCTTTGAATGGAAGAACTTTAATCTGACGTAGAGGAGCAACATCCGTTACAGCTTCTGAGTTAACGATCGATAACAATCCCCAGTCAGATAATAGAGTTGTGATAGTATTACGTCTCTGGATATCAGTCTGTTCCAGTGTAGACTTATTACCATCAAGTAAAAATAGTTCTTTAAAATGTGTAATGAAGTATCGGCCTTGCTTATGCAAAATATGACAAGACTGATAAAGCTTCTTGTCTTTACGTGATGCAATGCCGATACGAGTAAGTGTCTCTTTAACCTTCAGGAAGTCGTCTGGCTCATTAAGAGTAATTTCCAGCATGTCCTGAGGCGACCATTCAACTGGCGCGTTTTCCTTTTCTTCCACCATGATCCACCTTCTGTTTAATTATGTTTATTTGTTCAGCAGAAAGTAGTGAAAGAGCAGAACGAGTTTTTTCATTATTATACCCATAGTATTCTTTCACCGCTTCAAAATCACCATCGTGCTTCATTTTATTCCATTTAGAAAAGCGCTTAGGATTCTTTCGTATAGTATTTATAAAAAAGTCATTTTGAAGCTTATTATCTAAATGGTGGTTGATATTCATTTCGTTGGCGAGAAGAACTGTGTCGGGAAAATAAGAAAAACTATGGTTAATCATATATGGAATATATGACTTTTCATCTAAATCATCTCTAATGATATTTTGCTTATTATTGATCGCTTTGACAAATTCGAATGGATTCATTTAACATCATCCAAGTGACCGATGTACTGCTCAAGAATACTTTGTGTGTATTCCTCAGTATTAATGTTGGGATTAATATGCGTCTTACCGTAGTAGAGCTGCGGTACTGTTCGATGGCCTTCATCCATCACAATAAAAGCTCGAGCGCCAGTATCGGCTTTAATATTTTTTACGTTGTACGTATAACCCCATTGATCGAGCTTAGTCTTCATCATATCGCAATACATACAATCAGGTTGTGTGTATAATGTTAGTTCGCGTTTCATTTCCATTCTACCTCCGCCATTAGTTCTGTTAAACAAGCAACAACATTTAATTCATGATCAGCCACAAAAGCATTCTTGTACTGGTAATCAGCGAGGATTAGAACAGCACGAGGAATACTATTTGGTTGAATAGTCTCATTCATAGTATCATAAATCTTCCGAAAAATACCGGAAGTGTCTGTATCTATATTATTGCTTACCCATGACCTCATTTTTTTAAAGTTTTTGGCCTTAAGATATCCAATGAGATCATTAACAGAATTATTGGAAAGCAGACTAAGAATCCCAGTATCGATAGTACCGCTAAGAGAGTAACGCTGACACTCATTAATAACACGCCGCCAATCAGGCGCAAAGCGGATAATAAGTTCAGCAAGAATTTTCTTATCATATGTAATATTCTCTTGATTAAGAATCCAGGTCAATCGTTTCATAAACTGACCAGATAGTTCAGCCAAAGACTTTTTATTAGTGTTAAACTCATACACACCACATCGTGAATGCAGTGGCTCAATAATACGATTCTTAAAGTTGCAGGTAAGAATAAACCGGCAGTTGCTAGAAAACTCTTCGATGAATCCACGAAGAGCTGGTTGAAATGATTGTGCATTCAGGTAGTCAGCCTCATCAAGGATAACTACCTTGTATCCACCTTGCAGTGATACGGAAGATGCAAACTGTTTAATCTTATTGCGAAGGGTATCGATGTTACCTTCCTCAGAACCATTGATCAAGATATAGTCTAGATCAAGTTGGTTGCACAATGCTTTGGCTACAGTGGTCTTACCCAGACCAGCAGTACCTGTAAAGAGCATATTAGGAAGTTCTCCCGAAGCCAGGGTCTGCTTGAATGTATCGAGCAGGGACTTCGGGAGAATACAATCATCGATTTTCTGTGGACGGTATTTTTCTACCCAGAGAAAATCATCATTCATTATATAGTGCCTTACTGTTAGAGTAAAAAGATTATATCACAGTTAGGGGTCAATGTAAACAGGTTATTCCTTAATGGCTTTCAAACCTGTAACGTAAGTATATGAGCATCCTTGAAGAAAGTATGACATATAGTCAAGAAGCTCGTTGAGCTCATCGGCTTTAAAAGTGTGATAAACACGACTTTCTACTTCACCTTCAAGATCGTATGTAATACGCTCCAAGGTATATTCGTCAGTCCATTTTTCCATGCTATTCTTCATCCTCATCGTCATCGTCGAGTTCTTCTTGACGCTCTTCAATCTGTTGGATCATTTGAATAGACTGATCACGGAGCTGACCTACTGTAGATAGTTCTTCACCTTTAAATGCACCACGCTGCACAATGGCATCAATAATAGCTACGGTAGAGCGACCGACCTTTGCGCCGAGGTCATAAAAGTCTTTATCATTCATTTTAAAATATTTCCTTTTAGTTTACTTTTTCTCTAGAGCGATCCAATATTGGACGTTACGGTCAGTATTCTTGAAGTGACTAACCAATTTACTTGAAACCTGTACCTCATAGTCACCGGGCATAAGTTTCAAATTATCGATACCGATGGTAAATCCGTCACTAAGATCACCAAAAACTTCACCCTCAACGCGGATAGTAAAGTTATTAGCTGTAGCATTTTTAGTATCGGTAATGATTAGTTTAACGGACTCATTATCTGCAGCAATCTTGATCTGTTTGTGACCAAGTGCAGAAGCAGCACGTTTAAGTTTATTATGTATATCCTGTGTTAGAATGAACCGTACCTCTGGATCAGGCATGGTGACTTCTTTACTAGGAGGCTGAGTCAGCATATCAATATCGGAGTAGTAGTACTTAATACTAGAACCGTTACCTGCTAGAGACAGAGAATCCTGATTGAACTGAATCTCAGCATCATCTACTAGACTCATGACGCGCACAAGTTCAGTTGCATCATAGATGCCAAAGTCCATTGGAATAGGTTCATCCAGCTCAATCTTAGCCATAACGTTCTTGGCTTCGGATACGATACTCAATGAGGTACCCTGTCTGAACACAATATTCTGGTTAATCGACCCGAAGTTCTGTAGCACCTCGAGCATGTCATTCGCTTGCATTATCAATTCCTTCTTCTAAATCATGCGTGTGCATAGCCATGATCGCATAGTGGGCGATCTTCATCAGATCATCGCGGTTGCGTCCACCTTTCTTTCCATATCGCTGAGCGTACTTCATTACGTTACCAAGACAAAAGCCCATGCCATGTCCTGCATCTACGATAAACTCAGTTGCCTGAAATCTTTGTTTGGAATAGTGTGAACCATATGTCTTATCAATATAGGTTTGTAACTGGTCCATAATTTTATCTTCACTGTATTTGTACATAATAAAGTCCGTAGTTAATCAATTAGAGTATCATACCATATTTTATCGTGTTTGTACACACTAAAAATCAATCATACTCCATTTTACGTCGGCTTCATCAAACATCTGTACCGAACGCTGCCATGATTCTTTCCAGACTTCCGGAATATCCATACGAGGTACAACGACTTTTTTAATGCCAACCTGAATAATGCCCTTCGCACAGTCAGAACAGACAGGCAAACCGTAGACATATAGAGTTGCGCCGTTTAACGAAACACCGTTATATGTAGCATTATATATCACATTCATCTCGGCATGTACAACATATTTGTACTTGGTTTGACGATTATCATATCTTATTTTACTATCTTCTATACCACGAGGGAAACCGTTGTATCCCTGTGATAAGACTTGGCCTTTGTCTCCGATAGCAACTGCACCGATTTTACTGGATGGATCTTTCGACCAGGTTGAGACTTCCTTGGCCAAAGACATATAGCGGGCATCCCACTTCATAGCATGAATTCCTCTAGAGGTGATTTTTCTGGTGGATGTCCTTGACGCTGATCCCAGCCTGAAACCCATCCGGAGTTATTAGTTATATCACTTGATACATGATTAAATGTGTCATCGCTTCTTGGAACGTAGTTCTGACCAAACCGCACAAAGTCACAGAGAACATCCTCGTTATCTCTGGGCGCCCCGCCCATTCGCTCACACAGAATATCCATGAAAGCATCGGTAGTATATCCAGACGAAAGCTTCTGCATACAACGTACTGCATTGTTACCAAAGTAGCCATGTGACATATCGTCTACCAAGTCTTTATGGTAATCGCCTAGATCATAGGAAAAAGCAGCATAAACAAAATTAAATCGTTTGTGACCTTGATCTAGATTATACTCATTCATATAATCCACAACTTGCTTGTGTGTCTTTTTCTGTCCTACATGTAACCAATCAATCAACTTATCCAAAAGCCCAGGTAGTTCCTCGGTAATGTAATCAACTACGCTAACTCCTTTACGTGGAGCTGGCGGTTGGTTACCGATAGACGTAAAAGTAGGAATCTTATTGGCTTTACGCTCCTTGATGTTTTCAATCATCTGGTCCATAGATTCCATCACGCCCCATTCATGTACGCAGTTATTACGGTATCCATGGTCTCTGGTAAATGATGCACCTGAACCTGTTGCTCTGTGTGCCATATAGGCAAAGAACCAAGTCTTAAGGTCCCATTGATCAGTCACATAATTATCACAAAGGTCCCAATGCTTTTGGCCTAACGCAGAATTTTTAATCTGGTGATGCCGTTTAGGAGTCTTAGTACGGAACTTTAGGTCTTGTACTACATTAGAAAACCCTGCGGCATTTCTTGTATAACAATCGTAGATATCAATCTGCTGCATTAGTGGATCGTTGACTTCTCTATCTGCGTCAGGACCTTCGTATGGAAGTTTTCCCCAGTTACAATTGAGTTGTAGCCATTTAGCACGAGGATAATAATAATTAACTAGTATATCAATTGCTTCTTCGTTTAGCCATTTCATTCACCCCACTCCCTAAAGGAATGAGTCTCTTTTATAATGTCTAAATTCTGTAGTACAGGTTCTTTTCCTACATTCCAGAATAGAATATCTTTATCAGAATTCTTTGGGATATATTTCCATACCTTTCCATCGTAAGTGTCGATCACGGGGAAATCTGGTAGGTTCTGGGACTGTTCTGCCTTAGTAAAGGCCAATGGTTCTGAGACGGCTTCTGCCTTACCTAGCTCACCGTCTTTCATGTTTCGTGCCACACAAACAGATACAAACTCCGTATTCGGCCAGGCGATTTGTAGGGCACGAGTCAGGACACCAGTAGATGTTGCACAATAAACTTGATCAGGTGGATCGATCTTCATAGCGGTCTTGACAATACCAGCAGTGACCATTTCATGTTTAAGGCCCAACGGGATAAAAAATGTATTAGGTCTTTCGTCTGCCCATTCTTTAGCAATCTTATTCAAGTTTGGCATTGCAGCAATACGGTGAAAAGAAGTTTCAGCACCACGTTCAATACAACAAGCCTGATGAAGGGAAATTTGTTTAGATGAAGGCATGAATAGTTTTACCTTCTTATTGTGGCGTTTAGCCACATCTAGAATAGAAACACCTGCCAGTCCCGTACGTGGCTGCACGTACACCAGTGTATCCACGTGCTCAGGCAGGGAAGAGATTAAACAATCGCCACCCCTAACCTTTGAGCCTACCAGATAATCATCACGTACTACACGAATACCTTCATGCTCTTTGATCACAGGAGGACCATATGGGTCTTCCCAGTCTTTTGCCATATCCAGATAATATTCTTGGCATTCTTGTGGACTAGACCAAGGGAAAGGTCGAATGTCTTTGTTAACACCATCAATTACATGATTGTCATGCGACATAATATATTCCTAGAATAAAGTTGCTGTTGTCACCCCAAAATCTTCACGGCGATAATAGGGAGGAGCAATGTGAAAGCTAGAACCAAATTCCATATACGTTTCAGCATATGCTTTAGGGTCCATAGTGTACCAATCATCTGGTGGTGCAATCACATTAACCTTATGCTTATTTAGCTCACTAATAAACTTGTTTGTAATAATCCTACGTTCTTGCATAGAACCGTGAAATGGAGAACCTTTATAGAATCCAGTCTTAGGAATCTTACGTCCTTCCCATTCTACCGGAACAGGATAAGCATAAGATACATTACAGCCGTATTCTTTTTCTAGTTCAGAGCCTTGTTTAATATATGTTTCAATAACAGTAGAAAGGTTATCATTTAATCCGTTTTCTCTGAGAAAATGATGGCGGATGTCAATTGAGCCAAAACATAAAGTAATATTACCTTTAATAGGCATGCCACGAAACATATTGTTTAGGCCGAGCTTGAGTGCGCCATACAAGGTTTTGCCATCATTACGAAGTACTGCATCTGATTCTTGGCTAAAAGCAATTGTATGACTGTCACCCATAGTAATACCAGTGACCACACGATCTTCTTGTTTTAGAACCCGCACATTCTTTTCAAATGCTTCTAGCTTATCAAACCAATCATCAGTGAAGCCTTCATATGTAGTCTTAGCACCAATACGTTTTCGAAGTGATTCACTGATTTCAAAAGGCCAATCAAGACATAAGACTTTTTTGCACTGCATGATCAGATTCAACCGATTAAATAGCTCCTGATTAGCACCACCAAACAGGTTTAGAGAACCTGAGTAGTTTGCACCAAAGTCAATATAGACAATATCATGTTTCAGAATATTTGCTGAACATTTGTGATCAATATCAGCGTCTAAATGAGAAGCCCACACCTTAGACCATCCTAGGGTGTGGGACTTTTCATTAACAGGAATATTACTGATAGGATTAGTTATAACAGCCATTATTTTACCAAATCAAAGTGTCTTTCATATACATGCAAGTTCTGTACCTGCCAAGTGATCGTACCTATTTTAATATCTTCACCTTTCTTTCCTGGCATATGTTCACAAGACCTGTTATAATCATCGGTAAGCTCGGTGAGAACATTGTGCTGCCAGGCGTAATCATTCTTATATCCATATACTACATCATTGGAGCGCATTTGTACAACACAATTTAGCTTGCCATTACGAATATAATATGTCACAACATTTGTACAGATAAAATCATTTTTGTCATTTTCGTTATATTCATACCAAATAGATGGACGAGTATAGATCATTGATGCACGACGGCTATCCGGATAAACCACTAATTCATCTAAAGCCTGGCCATACTGATCATGGTACTTATCAGAGTAAATTAATTTACCGTAATTAGAATTTACCTCACCATATTCATTAGCTGCAATCTGCCATGCTTTAGGTGGTTTATCACCATATTCAATATCATTAATATTCGTGGACATCGCATTATACCAATCAATCTCAGCATTGACGTAGTCTTTGTTAACTGTACCGAAGATTGCTGGCTCATCTGCAACGAAAGAAGCCCCGATCAGCTCAATGGTTTTGCTGCCGGTACGATCGACTGTGAACTCCTCATTGGCTAAAGCCTGAATAAAGTGTTGGCGGATATCTGATACATTCATTTTGTAGTTAGCCTTTCAAAATCTTTTGTTACGCTCTGTGCCATAATCATATTGTAAGCACCTGCATCCTCTTTACGCCCATGTTCTTCAAACAGTTTTTTGTGTTCTTGTGCATGGTCATACGGAGTTAGATATACAAGATTATCGGCGACATCTGTCCCTCCCAAGAACTTAGGAATAATATGGTGCCGGTGAAAACCTTTCTTGGGAGGGAGTTCCATTAGTCTACTTTCTTGTTGAACATATCACGATCAAGGTCTTGGCCATCCATCTTGCCACGCATATACATTACAGCAAATGATGCGTAATTAATCAAGTCTTTGTAGGTATCCTCAAGAGACTCGAAGTTGGGATTAGAGGTATTACTCTCTAGAATGGACTGAGCACGGTACATCTTACCTTGCATAATGTCATGCAGGGAATCAATGCCACGACGGTAGTGCATAGCTTGAGTAACATTAGAGTTGGGGTTCTGATAGTCTTGACCTTTACGAATTTGCAGGTCAATACATTCTTTTAGAACATTAACGGATTCACGATCTGTCACAATAATCTCCTTATGCAAACATAGGTTCAGTATACACCGATTCTTCTGTATTGTACATAGAAGAATTTACATCAGGCTTAGCGATTTTTCCATCTTGTGCCCAAACATAATACATAAGCGGTTTTCCTTTTGTATTAAAGTTAGATTCTCGGCATCGCATTTCTACAGAATCTTTAGCTTCAATTTGCACAATATTAATAGTAACTGTATCACCAATTTCTAAAGGAGCGGTGCGCGGAACAGCAAATCTAAAGAAAAGATAGTTATCGAAATCTTGACGGCGTGTCCATTGTCCAATCGTAACACTTCCACCGTTAGATACAGATTTAATTTCTACACGATTATATCCAGGGATAATTGCGTCGTACGACATAGTGTTTGATGTTTGAGCATGACCATTTGTTGTCAGGTGCCACTCAAGTAGAAGGCAATCTGCATTCATTAAACACACAGACTCGGGTCTTCCGTTGGCTTTAAATTTATGCTTATACTCATTACGGTAATCAATAAACTCTTGAGTGATTACCAGGTCATGTACTAATTGCATTAGAATTTTCCCGTATTGCTTTCATGTGATGGACCTACCCAATCTTCTGGCTTAACCAGATCAGGAAGACCAAGTGGATTGGGTCGTGAGTCTTTAACGCCAACTTCTTTAGCCATGTTAGCCTTAAGAACTTCGTCCCATGCTTTATAGGCGTCAATACCAAAGGCATCCATAGTACCAATAGCTACAACGCAGAGATCGATTAGGCCGTCTACGATTTCTTCAGGGTTAGCTTCCCGTGCTGCCTTACCAGTTTCATTAAGTTCTTCATTAAGGAAGTTAAGTCGGAAAGACAAATATGATGCTAGTTTAGTTGCACCCATCTTTTCAACAGATTCATGTACACCAAACTTAGCATGCATGTCATTAATATCTTTTACCCAATCTTTAGACATAGTAATCTCCTTACATTAAAAATAGTATTATACAATAAAAAAGGGGGCTTGTAAACCCCCCTAATTGTTATGCGTTGAAAGAATATCGGTAGTAGAGAATATCGAGTGTGTCATCGATGAATTCTCTGTCGGTTGCTAGTAGTGTATTAGGAACTGTACCAATAGCGAGAATCTCTTTTTTGATTGCTGCAATCTGATCGTATCGGTCAGCTGTTTTAAAGTTAAGTTTGTTGGAAACTTTTTGTGCAATTTGTACTGGTGAGTAGAGAGACATTTGGTTCTCCTTTGGTGAAGAGGTTATATTATTAATATAGACACTTCTAGAAAAAAGTAAACCCCTAAAAAGACTTTTTTTGAATCTTTTTAAGGGTTGTTACCAAAATGATACACCTATTTAATCTTGCTAAAGTTCTTGTCCTTGTAGAACTCTATCTTGTGCTTAAACCTGTTATCCAGGATTTCACCCTTATGTGAGATAACAAAGACGTTGGCTGTTTCTCCCAGGGAGTAGATGATCTTGAACAGATTCTCAATGCCATCATTATCCAGACTAGAGTCAAACGTTTCATCCAGGACCAGCAGGTTGGTAGCCACGCTGTTCTTCATACGTGCAATCTGACGCCAGGTAAACAGCAGTGCCAGGTCGATCCGCTGCTTCTCACCTTCGCTGAAGGAATCATAGGAGAAGCTATCACGGTGACGTGACCGGATGGTTTCGTTAAAGGCTTCATCCAGTTCAAAGTGTACAAAGAAGTCTAGAGTCTGTAGATAGTTGTTAATGTACTTGTTCATAACAGGCAAGTACTGACGAATAATTTTAGTCTTGATGCCTGTGTCCTTTAACATTTCCATCATAGCTTTAGAGTAATCGTGTTCCCTATCCAGTTCCATTTTCTCAGTGATCAGTGTATCCTTACCATCAATAAAATCTTCTAACTCTTGATTTGCCTCCACGATGTTTGTTTTGGTACCAGATATTTGTGTAATCTCACGCTCAAGCTTAACGATTGTTTCATGTGCCCAAAAATATTTAAGATTATTTTCATTATATTCTTCATTTAATTTGCGCTGTTCATTTGACTTATTTGTCAGAGTATCTAATAATTCTTTACCAGTATTAATTTGTTCTTTTACCGCCTGAAACGTCTTCTGGATTTCCTTCGCTTTCTCTGCGATACCTTTAACTTTTTGTTCTTTAATATCCGAGTCAATCTCTTGCGTACAAGTCGGGCAAAAGTCATTATCTTGAAAGAACTTATCCTCTTTAACAAGTTTCTTCATCTCCTTCTGAAGCTGGGGTTCCTGCATTCGTGCAGAATCAAATGCCTTACCTGCCTCTTCTAACTGTTCGTTGAGTGTAGAGTATTCAGCCTGGAGAGCTTCTTGTATTTTTTCATTTTGCGCATTGATTTTCCTAATTGAATTTTCATGCGTCGTGATTTCGGTTTGTTTCTCACGAATCTTCTCCTCGTTCAGGTTTTTAATATCACGGATATATTTCCGCTGCATCTCGATCTTGCTACGTACTATGTCAACCTGGTGAGTCTTATCCTGAATTTGATCCTTAATGGTACTTACATTATCTTTCAGAATACCGTTCATCTTAGAAAAGATATTAATGTCAAGCAAGTCTTCAATGACTTCGCGGCGTTGTCCTGCAGCCAATTGCATAAATGGCACAAAGGACGATGAACCAAGTACTACGATCTGGTGAAAAGATTTATGGTTAAGCTTGAGGATATTTTGCTCAAGCATTTTTTGGAACTCCCTGGCGTGGGAGCTTTCATTAAACATTTTACCATTACGGTAAATTTCAAATACTGCAGGTTTAATACCACGTACAACTTTATAGTGGTTAGGTCCTACTGCAAATTCAACTTCTACCAAACAGTCTTTGCCGTTAATAGTATTTACTAGTTGAGGTTTATTAATATTACGGTATGGCTTACCAAATAAACCAAATGACAAAGCATCCAGCATAGTGGATTTACCTGCGCCATTACCACCTACAATAAGAGTAGTAGATACAGAATCTAGTTTAATTTCTGTAAACTTATTGCCGGTGGATAGAAAGTTTTGCCATCGAACAGTATTAAATTTTATCATAGAATTTCAATCGATTGTGCTTCAGTATACAAATCCCGCATCCTTTGCTTAAGATGTGATTTTTCCAGAGCAGTTTCTGATTCCTCGATATAATCATCCAAAAGACTTTGCGTATCATCCAGTGATACGTCAGTATCTTCGTTATGGCCAATAATATGATCAAAGTTCTCAGCAATTTTAAGGTCATGCAGGTTTTGATCTTGTAGCTTATCAAGAAAAGATTCAAACATTTGTGGATTAGTTTTATTCACAACTACTACCTTAACAAAGTGCCCTGTAAAATCCGGTACCCTATTATAATCATATTTGGCATCATTGTACACTACTTTTTTGAATAAAGTGTGCGGATTAGGAATAGCCCATATATCACGTGTTTCTGTATCTAAAACATGGAAGTACTTTTTATCATTGCAATCTGACCAAAAGAATTCCATCTGAGAACCCAAATAATGAATGTTGCCAGCGCTGCTTTTAGTATGGTAATGTCCAGAAAGAACAGACTCAAACCGTGAGAATATATTAGGGTCCATACCGTGATCTGACTTAATGCCACGCATCATTTCAAATCCATTCAGCTCTAAATGGCCACCTAAAATATCTGCCTTACAGTTTTTAATAAAGTGTAAAGACTCTTCGGTGTTATCTTTAGCCATCCAAGGAAGAAGAGCCATACGCAAAGAGTCGTACTCTAATACGGTAGGCTTTTCAATGATTGTAACTTCATTGATAAAAAATCCAAGGAGTTCTTTGAGAGAGTTGGGAGTATTTGTATCTTTAAAATACGTATCATGATTACCAGGAATAATATCCATTCGGATACCCAGTTCACGCATTGGTTCTAGGAAATATTTACGATTGTCATTTAAAGCTTTAATGTTAATAGCTTTACGATTATCGTAGTAATCCCCTAGATGAATGATTTGCTTAATCCCATTATCTTTAAGATATGGGAAAAACGTTTTAGTGTAGAATTTAGAAGCATTATCTAAAAATACATCGGAACTATTTCTTATGCCCAAATGTGTATCGTTCAAAATAGCAATTAACATTTATCTCACTTAATAATATTAGCAATCATTGTTTCAAACTGTTCGACCTTTTCATTACGATTAGGCCAATAAATATAATCTTTTTCAGGATTTTTCTTGAGATTAGATAGGAGAGGTAGAATGGCATTGTAGAGTTTGTTTACTTTATCTTCGTATGATGATGCCGTGGCCTCGGCTGAAGCTGCGCTTTCAGCAGTTTTCTGGACAACCTCTAGTTCTTGTTGTTCATCAACGATAGTAAATCCAAAGTCAAAGATATCATCTGACATTATAGCACCTTTAGTATTTTTCGTCCTTTTTTATCTTCTCTCAAATCACCATAGTAACCAATAGAAGACATACGTAGCGTTTCTCGTGTAATTGATTTAAGATGATCAAGTATAGACTTCTTCTTAACACGTGCAGGAACTTTCATTGCTGCGTTAAGTGAAACTTCACCATATATTATATCTGCGTTTTCAACTACCTTAATAAATTCTTTTAATGAATATTGCTTCATAGAAACTCCGTCAAGTCTGAGTCATTAGTCTTACGTGCACGCCGTTTCGGCAAAGATGCCTGCGGTTTCACATATTCTTCATCAGTCATCTCTAAGTTTTCACGCATCTTATTCTTAACTTCTTCGATATAAGACATAGTAATTTGCTTAGAGTAGTCGTCTTGGTTATTATTTATTTCGAATAGATCGGAGCCATATCCGTTATCAATCAATTCGTCTTTGATTTCTTTCTGGCGTTTTTCCTTGGCAATTCTCCGAAGAAAGGCATAATAACAAATCTGAGTGAAATAAGCAAAAGCATTTGGTTTACCTGTACGTGTGGCGGCTTCGATGTTATAGTTACGAATGGCACGAAGACAGTTTTCGATAGCGTCCATTACCATTTCATCTCGATATGAATATCCAATGAAATTGGGTTTTCGCGAAAGGCCGTGTGCTATTTGTTGAAAACCCAATGCCACGTAATCTGGAACAATAGGTTTAATTCCCTCAGCATCTTGATACGCTTTAACATAATCACAGACTGCCTGAGAAAAGTCCTTGTTATTAATGTAATTGTCTTTTTCTTTTTTAACTCGGGCCATTCTGAGGATACCTTTAGGGTTATTAATATAAGGTATTATACACTGTATAAACTGTAATGTACACATAATTTTTTTATGTACAAATGGTAAAAATTAGTATATAATAACAGTACTGTTGCGAGGGGAGAGGTATACACCAATCAATGTAATGTAGGTTTTTCTAATAATTCATCTGGCATTTCAATTTGTTCTACTTCAGGTTCATCTGATTCTTTAGGTTCAGTCAAGCTTTTAACTAGCTCTTCCCTGTAATTATAATAGTTCTCTAAGACTAAATCTTCAGGTCCTGCTATAGATACAACTGAAGTACCAGCTAAAGTCATTACTTTACTATAGTCAGACCCCATAATCCATCTAGATAAGAACAATCTTTTTTCAGTATAATTATATCTAAGTTCTAATGGAATCTCAATTACAAAAAAGTGTTCAGTTGATTTGGATATACGAGCTACAATTTCTTCGCCAGTTACAAGCTTAAAAACTTTAACTGTATCATCGTCGTATTCTACTTGTACTTCATCTGTCATAGTGTTACCTCGAATACATCATAATTAAACTTTTCTCTTTTATATATCTTCATACGTTCAATAGCATGAAGAAGAGTATAATTCTTTTTTTGTCGCACGTGCATATCATCTGCAATATCATAGAGAGTAGTTGCACGGCCATCTTCAGACTTCCGCAGGCCGCGTCCAATGGACTGTAATACTTTTACCTGAGACTTAGATGGTGAAGCGAAAATAATGTTATGTAGATTCTTAATGTTTACACCCGTGGAAAACGTGCCAAGGCTAGCAACAATAATAGCATTTTTTTGTTTTTCGACGATCCCACGTATTTCTTCTCTGATGTCAGCATCGACCTCACCTGACACAAAGAAAACTTTACGCCGTTCATGTGCTTTATCTTTAATCATATCATAAAGAATTTTGCCGTGCTTTTCTACAAACTGAAATAGAACAAGTGTATTACCTTCCTGATCTAGCGCTAGGTTTTGAATTAATCTATTACGCTTAACGTTACTGACAAGGTAATCAATCTCGTAGTGGTAATCCTTACTATTTATGATGTCTCTGCATACCTCAGGAGGATACTTAAGCAAAAGAACCTTGATTTTAAGTTGTGCTAGAGTGTCTGCATCCATCAGCTTTTTAGTGGTAGTTACATTATAGACTCTACCGAACAGACCTTCTAGAACAAGCTTATGAGTCTGTGTTCCATCCAGTGTACCAGTAGTGCCAAACCGAAACTCTGCTTCACGTGACTTGTTCATAATGCCAGCCAGCGACTTAGCTTTAAAGTTATGCACCTCATCACCGAATACAGCACCAAACTGCTCGAACCAGGTACCTGGAAGCTTGTAGATCGACTGCCATGTAGAGATAAACACTTGCTCAGGTACGTTATGCTTAGGCATGCCGGAGTAGATACGATGACACATTTGCGATACATCAAAGTCATCATTCTGTGCATACTCTTCAAAGTCTGTATACATCTGCTGTACAAGTGAGGTTGTAGGTACCACAATGATTGCACGCTTATTGTGGTTTTCCAGGTACCACCGCATTAGAATATAGATAATCAGAGACTTACCTGAACCCGTAGGTGACAGTAAGATAAGTCGTTTAGACTGGATAGCCTGAGCCACTGCATCAAACTGATAATCTCGTGGTTCAAATGGTAGATTTAAAGATTTAATGAACTTTGCCAGATCTCTAGGATCCACGGCAATATTGCTATCAGGACGTCCATATGTAGTATCATGATCAAGATCAATCGTATAGTTACGCGGACGGATAAACTCGTCTAGGTATTCATATAAACCACAAGGGAGCTCTTGTTTCTTAATGTCATACAGTCGTACCTTACCGTCCCACCCTCTTTTAAAGGCAGGCATGTACTTAGCACCTGGTACTTCGAATGAAAAAAAGTCATTCAACTCGTTTGCAATATGAGGCTCGGATACTACAAGGAGTTGTGAATGGTTCTTTTTACGTACGTGTAAGGTATTCGCTTTTAATTCCATTACTTGAGCTTAGGTCTCATGCTAGATGGCATTTGAAACAGTGCATTGACATTACCACTAATAACATCCCGAGCAAATACTGTCCAACAAATTACATTATCATCTGGATAGTTTTCTGCAATGAATTCTCTAAAGCTCGTACCAGTTGTATAAACATCATCCACAATCAGTACGGGATCATCGGGATTACCAGTAGAGTGCTTATCAAGCATCTCACCCAATCTAACTCCACCACGTGGAATACCTACAGCCTTACGAAAAGGTCTGGTCTCGTATTCCATAATCATCTTAGCGAGACATCGCCAGTCATCAGTGTAAAGGGCATCCATCTCGATTTTCCATCCAAGCTTAAGACCTGCATGGGAAATAAATTCTTCGTCATCAAATAAAGCCAAGTAACTCATCCTCCAGATTCTTTCAATAATTTTTCATAGTATCGTTTTATCATACTATCTTTCTGGTCTTCATCTATATATCCTCTTGCTAAGAGGAAGTTTATACAAATCAGTTCCCCGCCTCAAACATTCTCCATGAAATCATATTTTTAATTACTTGATGTCGCCATCGTAAATTGTTAATGATTTCGTCTAAGGTACTTATAATTGTCTTATAGTACGTAATTTTTTCCTCTGATTTTTGAATATCAGTATCAGAGTCGTAGTAGTGATCCATATCACCTTTTAAAACTCTCAGTCCATTGAATGGATCAAAGTCCCATCCTTTCTGCTGAATAGTCTCTTCGTCCATCTTACCATTGTAATACAGCCATTTATCCTTGAGCAAAGTCTTTTGATCTAGCTCAGCCCTTTTAAGTCTAAGCTTTGTCAAAGAATGAATTTCTAGATACTTTGCATGTAAGGAAGGGGTTTTACGGGACTCTTCATCCAAGTTCATTTCTTCGATGATACAGTCTTCTTTCCACATCTCTAGGATGCTTTCCAAATCAAGTTTCATAATAAGTCCAGATTAAGTTTTTAACTGGGTGTATTATATCACAGTTTAAGGAATAAAGATACCTTTATCCTACGAATTCAAAACCAGTAAACGAGAATGAAGCACTAAACGTTAAATATTCTACTGTAGAAGCGATAGAGGTAAGCTCGACACCGCTTAAAGCTACAGGATTACACCCTTTGTAAATAATTCTTTTGGTTTGATTGTTATGGCTAGATAAGATAGAAACTGAGATGTCTGCTTGAGTTGGAACTTCTGGGTTTACTCTTCTAGTTCTAGATCCCTGTGGCACAAAGTCTTTGTTGACAATGTCTTCCATCCAATTATAAAGCTCTACGTATGACTCAATATCTTCATCTAATATAAACTGAATGTTAAGCTCAGAATAATCTAAAGCATCTCCGGGCATATTGACATTTGCAATTCTAGGAAAAGGATTAGTTGGTCCTGTTAAAGTCACATCCGGGTGAGAAACAGATTGAGCAAAGAATTCCAAATTAGGATAATTCACCCGATCGATAATTACCCTAAATCCAGTAGGCTGTAAGTAATTCTTATTTGTAGTAAGCTCTGCCATTCCGCACTCCATAAAAAGAAAGGGTGGACCTTTCGATCCACCCTAGTATTTATAATCGACTTATAGTTATTATTATAGTTTAGCCGAGGATGTTGTCCACACGGAACACACGGTAGTACTGGTTGGTAGCCGCAGTAGCCAGACCGTTTGCAGGAGTGGTACCAACAAATGGGTTGGAAGCCATGCCGTAACGAGTCTTGAAGGCCATCTTTGGCTGGAAGCTGTTTTCACCAACCGCACGAACCATCGTCAGAGGTACGTATGGACAGTAGAATACACCAGCATCGTATGCGTTAGCACCTTTGTAACCAACAGTTACGTAGTCACCTACAGAGTAAGGATCAACGTATACCTTCATCTTACCGTTCAGTACACCAGCGAAAGTGTTACCGGTGTCGTCAACGTTCAGGTTGGTCGACATTGCAGGAGAGTAGTCCAGCATGCCGGAAGCTGCCAGAGCGGAAGCTACGTCAGACGAACAGATGATAAAGTTACCCTTACCACGACGGGTTTCTTTAGCGATCGTGTTTGCTTCACGCTCGATCTGCATGATGAGTCCCTTGAACTTCTCAACAGACCAACGACCGTCAGCATCCAGATCCAAGTCGAAGATACCATCTACGTTGATACCAGTCTGGGAAGCACCCAGCTTAGCTTGGGAGTTGATGGTACGAACAACTTCACGGTTGATTTCAGCCAGAATTTCAGCAGACAAGATGTTTGCCAGCTCAGTTTCAGCGTCGAGACCGTGAATTGCCTTCAGATCTTGTGCCAGTTCCATGGTGTACTCAGCCTTCAGAGCACGTGTCTTAGCTGTTACAGTCTGCTTTTCAATGGTGAATCCCATTTCGTTGAATGGGTTCGAGCCACTGTCACCCAGAGCTTCACCGTCAGGGGTCGCGAAACCTCGACCGGTCAGAGTGGTGTTACGCTCGGAGTCGAGAGTACCAGCATCAGAACCACCGGTAATGCTTTCAAGACCAGAAGGACCGTTAGCATTATCGTGAGCAGGAGAAGCATCACCAGCATAAGCAGTAAGAGCTTCGTTGAACAGTGCTTCGTTAACTTTTGCACTATCAACTGCACCATGACCAGTAGTCTTGTAACGGGACTTCATCGCAAAGATGAGGCCAGTAGGACCGGTCATTGGCTGTACACCACATACATCGTAAGCCATCAGGTTAGGCATAGCACGACGTACGAGCGAGATCAGTACGGGGTTAAAGTTAGCAGCTGCGGAAGTAGCGTTAGCTGGTGCGTCCTCGTTCAGTGCCCCGAACGTACCTTGCATAGCTTCTTCACGCATAGCAACTTCCTGGTTCTCCAGGATAGCTGCAGTTACCTGCTTGCGGTGATAATCAGAAATAGGACCAGCGGTTTCTTCGTTAAGTACTGGCGCCCACTTCTGTACGAGTCTATCGTAAGAGATTTGTGGAGTCATTTTTATACACCCTTTTTTGTATAGTTATTGCTTGTGAGATTGTCTTAATGCAGAAATGTAACGGGACATAGTGTCAGAAACTTCAGTTTCTTCAGCTTCATCCATAGACTCTTCTACAACGGTTACTTTTTTCTTGGTGAAGTAAGATTCTTTGATCGTTTCGACTTTCGAAGCGAAAGCTTTTGGATCTTCAAAATCTAAATCTTCAGCCAGGGATTTCAACTTTTCTACCTGAGTTTCAGCCAGACCGCGGGAGTGCTCACGGATGATAGCATCACGCATGAGTTCTTCCATGAACTGAGTTTGCTCAATAGCAGTTCCAGTGGCTTCATTGAGTCTTTCTTCAAGATCAGTAACTTGCTCAGAGAGCTCGTCAACCAGATCAACCTTGGACTCTGGAACTTCGATGTAGGACTCAGTAAATAGATCCTTCAGCTTGCCCATAAAGTCTTCAGCGATCTCGGTACGAATACCGTTTTCGATTGCCAACTTGTTCTCTTCCATGAACTTTTCTACAACGTAGTTCATGTATCCGTCAACCTGCTCGATCATTTCTTCACGTGCAGTTTGTACTTCTTCAGCAAATTCTTCCTGAAGTTCAGATTCAATGCGTGCAACTTCATTAGAAACTTTAGACTTAATAGCTGCTTCAAAGATAACAGCTGCTTTGTCTTTGAACGTTTCGGACAGGGTAGCTTCGGACTCAACCAAAGCGCTCATGTCGTCAGAGAAATCAGCCTGTACTGCAGCAGCTTTCTCATGGAGAGCTGGAGCAGCGTCGTCTTCAAGTTCAAATCCTTCAGCTTTCATGGAAGCCATGATTTTACCGTAGGAAGCTTGAAGATTAGACTTCTTCATCTTGTTCATTTCTTGGTACATCGAATTAATCATACCAGCTTTAGTTCCAGGAATTTTGTCAGCAACTTGGTCACCCTTTTGTGCCTCACCGCCTGGTACTGTAGCTTTTGCTGGTGCAGATGCTTTGATCTTAGCAGCATCGTCAGCAGCAGCTTTAGCACCATCCATAGCTGGAGTTGCAGCTTTACCTTTAGCTGCTGGTGCTTGTGCTTCGGATACTTCTTCTGTCTCAGATTCTTCGGAAGTTTCTTCCTCAATAACCTCTTCAACAGATTCAATATCATCCAACATTTCTTGTTCGGACATATTCTATCTCCAATTAAAGATTAAGTTTAGAGAGGAAATTTTTAAACTCCCGGATCTCAACCGCAGAACGATCAGATCTAGAAGCATTATTAATTTCAGTCTCAATTTTTTCAAGTTCTTGAGGCTCTAAGACACCGTTATTCCATACCCACTCTACACCTTCCATAATCCCATTAACGAAAGCTGATGGTGCAGATGGATCTTGTACGATATCTACGGTGTTTAAAACAAAGTCTTTACCGACCATGTTTACTCCACCCTTTTGCTCAAGAGTTCCCATACCACGAGTTGAAACACCTAGCTTAACTCCACCGTCTAAGAGACCTTTTACAATCTTACCATTAGGGGTGTCAAGAATAAGTGCTTTTCCCATCACGTTATTACCTTCAAACTTTAATTCAGTAATGCGATGAGAAACTTTATCTAAGTTAATGATAGGACCCGCAGGGTGATTTAGTTCACCTACTGCACGTTGGGTTTGCACCTGTTCCTTATCATACTTAGAAACTGCTGATTCCAAAATTGCTTTTGGATAAATTCTTCCATTGCGGTTCTTTTGTTCCGCCTGGGCAAAGATACCTTCAATGATATAATTCTTGCCACCGCCTTCTTTGGCTTCGACAATATAAGATACCTGTTCTGTATGCTCTGTAATCAGTTTCATCGGAATCTACCTTTTGCCCATCATGCTGCCAAAGTTCTTAGCAGCCTTTATTGCTTCTTTTTCAGAGCCAAGGGTATCAACCACTTGGTTATCGAACATAACGTTAAACTTACCTTTTTGGTCTTTAGTGACCATCATCTCTCCACCTTTCATGTCTAAGACCTTAATAATCTTTTGACCTTTAGGAGCGATGTTTTTGGCAAACTCTTTAAAGCTCTGCATCTTCTTCTGTTTCTTCTTCTGGCTGTTCTACTTCATTTTCATCATCAAGATCTACATCTTCTTCAGGATCCACACCATTATATACCTGATTAGCGATCATAGCCTTATGTGATTCAAGACGATCTGCCAAACGGGTATTGATCATATCAGAGAATTGCTTCTCTGCATCAGAAAACTTCTTATTCGCTACATTATCTAAAAAATCACCAATGTTCTCAACCATAAAAAAGTCCTTTTTAATATACGTGAAAGTATTTATAATAATTTTGTTTTCAATCAAATATCTGGTTCTTGATCTTGATCCGGAATTTCACCGTCTTTCTTTTCTTGATCTATTTGATCATTCATCATTTTAATATCATCATCAGTTAACATCAATACGTTCTTCTGTGCCCATTCTCTCGAGTAGAAAGTACCTAAATACGGCTCAATCTGTTGCAACATACCTACACGTTCTCTGAGCATCTCTGTGTTTTTTAGTTCAGAAAAATAGTTGTCCGTAATATAATCTACGAATAAATTACCTTTCCAAGATTCCCAATCTTCTTCGGTAATAATACCTTTGAGCAAAAGTTGTTTCTTTAGAATATTATAGAACAAATCCGAGAATCTACGACGAAGTCTATTGATAAACTTTTGGAACTTAAATTCATCTCTAGTAATCTCAGATGTTCTTCCAAGAATACCACCTGGCTGTTCTTCTGGATTAATACGACTACTAGGAACGTTCAAAGACTTATACATCTTTTTCTGGAAGTATAAGATATCATCAATTTGTCCCAAGTTTTCTCCACCTGGAAGTGTACTAATTTCTGTACCTTTACCACCTTCACGCCTTGGAAGCCAGAAGTCTTCCAGCATAGACATATGCTTAGAATCATTTTTTAGATCACCAGTATTAGCATCATATACTAACTTATTACGATACCTAGCCATGATATCTTTCAGGTATTGTTCAGCTTTACCTCTTGGTAAGTTACCTACGTCAATATAAAAAATGCGACGTTCTGGCGCCCGAGCTAACCTGTAGATAATAAGGGAATCTTCCATCATTCGAAGCTGGTTAATAGGCTTCAATGCTTTATGCAAGTAAGAGATTACTTTTTTACGATCAGCATCTAATAGGCCACTAGTAACATAACTAATAGCATCTGGAGAGATCTTAAGAGCATTGTTATTTTTATTACCACCAGTATAAGAAGTAGCAGTAGCGTTTTCTCCAGTCTCAGAGTAAATAAAATACTCGTTTACTTTCTTTATAATATTTGCACCAGTATCAGGATCTTTTTCTTTTTTGACCTCTTTTACCTTCCGGATCTTAAGAGCATCAACGGGTCGGATCTCTTGAATACCTTCATGAGGTCTAGCTGGATCTACGACCAAGTGATGGTAAATTCTTCCATCTACATAGTATCTGCGAAAAATATCATGCGCGTAGTTTTGGAAATCTAGCATCGCAGTGATATTGTCGAATTCTTCTTTGATTTGCTTTTTAATAGAATCAGCAGTATCAATATTGTCCATGTTTAATTCTACAAGATCATCTTCACCAGAAATAACCTCGTTGACAATATCTTCAACTGCGGCATCCACTTCTGGATGCAAAGCAACGTTTCTATACTTTTTGATTAGATCTTTATCATCTTTTGCTTTTTCACCACTTAAATCGATAAATGAACCATAGTGGCTACCGGCAGCAGTAACATAACCTGCGCCATCATCATCTAAGGGCGGAACAATAGATGGGAGCTGTTCTTTTTCTTTCTCTTTTCTAGCTCTTTTAATTTCTAAGCCAAAAAGTTTTAAACTATCGTCTGCCAAAATTAATCTCCAAATATAAGAGTAGGGGAAAGCCTATTCTCTCCCCTACTTTATTTATTCTAACCTTAGTCGGTTGTATTAGATTCCCAGTACTGAACCTGGAAGGTTACAGAAAATTCTTCAATTGCTGCGGCAGGGTCGTATGCCAGATCAATCGGAGAAATATCAGTTGGAAAAGTACCTCGGAAATTGTAGGTTTTTAATACAGATTCATCTCTATCTAACTGTTCGATTATCAGGTCAGCCTGATAATCTACTGGGTTAGTAAGACCGGTATTTGCAGAATGAGCATTGATTCCATTCATCCAGCGTTCCATAGCATTACGAACGTTGAAGTCAGTGTCATTAATAATAGTTGCTGTCCATACATCAAATGTACGATCACCAGCAATTTTTAGTTCACGACCACGGAATGGTACAATAATTTCCTGCATAATAGAGCCAGGAAGCTGAGCTGCCCGACACATAAACGAAGTGAGTTCTACATCTCCTGCAGCATAACCTGGAAAGTTGATCGTTGCCTTGAATAGATTGGGTCTAGCACCGCCACCTTTCAGTTTTGCTTTGAAGTCATCGACTCCTAAAATAGCCATTGCTTATATCTCCTTAGTTAAGCGGTTTAGAATGACAGACCAACTACTTCTTCAAAGTCTACGCCGGTTCTAACTGCTACAAAGTTCAGAGTAATGTAGTTGATAGAACGTGCAGGCTTAATGAAGATAGTAGCAATGAATTCGTTACGATCAATAATCTCTGGAGTGTTGTTCGTCTCATCACAGACCACACGGAAGTCAGTGATACCACGACGGCCCTTAACCTCTCTGAGGAATGGCTCAACGATATTGACGAACTCTGCTCTGGTAAACTCATCGTTGAATTCAAAGAGTACCTGCTGAGCAGCTCTAGAAATAGCTCTCTCCAGCGTCAGAAACAGACGACGTACGTTAATACGATCGAATGCAGATGGACGCTTGAGGAAAGTCTTATCACCAAACAATGTTAATCCAAACCCTGGTAGGTTAGTGATTGGGTTGACGTTAGCTCTATAAAGAGTGTCACGCTCAGCCTTGTTTGGAGTGTGAGCCAATCCAACGACTCCGAAGTACACACCTCTTCTTTGACCAGCCGGAGAGAACCATGGAGCTGTCTGGAAATCAGACTGTGCCATGATACCAGCGGTAGAGGAGTTGGCCGGAATCTGAATGTATTGGTCGTTGTACTTATCAAACACTGTCAGATAGTTGTTATCCATAAACAGATACGAGCTGGACGTCAAGCTATTTGCAAAGTTAACAGTAGAAGTTACTGGAGTAGTGTTATTGATTACTGTAGACTTTGGAGGAGAAGCTACAACGACACAGTCTTTACGCGTCAATCCAGCGATCTCTACCAGATCAGTAACAATAGTTTTAGCTTTAACATCTCCAGATGTCTCGGTTACTGGAGGAGCAATCAAGAAGTCGACTTGATACTTATCAACATCTTCGATCAGATCGAAAGCAGTAGCGTATTCGGCAGCGGTAAGATTACCAGATACATCAACACCGCCGGCCAGATCGATAGTCTTAATCGAAGTAGCGTTAGCTGTTAGTTTAAAGTTATCACCAGAATCGGCATCTTGACCTGCGCCAGCGACTCTATAGTCAGAGTCAATGTTTGCAGGATCTGCAATCCAAACAAACTGAGAACCATTATTAATTACATCTTTGATGTAGTTACTGGATCCATCAGCGTTTTTAGCGTTTCTAGCTAGCGAGACGTAGGGGTATGTTTCAAGTACTGCACCTTTGGTTCCGCTGATATTGCCCAGCTTATCGATGATAGCTACATGAACTTCATCGTTAAGAGCGCCAACGCCTCTAGCGTAGTCGGATGTTCCTGGTGCAGCGTCAAATTGCTGAATAGTACCAGAAGCAGAAAGAGTAGAAGCAATTGGAGTTTCACCATATTGCCAAGAGATAAATCCAGCATGGCTGTCTGTTGACAGAGCCGAATCATTTATACTAGGTGGACAAATTTGAATTTGAACAGAGTTACCTAAAACTCCAGGGTACTTTGCAATAAAGTTATGGCCAGTAGGATCGAGGGCGGAGTCTCCGTCCAGGCTAGCTACTTGCTCATCAAAATGAGTAAGATTTTTTACGGTTGGAGCTGATCTGCTACCGTTATTGTCAAACGAGTTTTTAGCAGTATCGTCAATCTGACGGATTACAAATAGCTCACTGGAATACTTTGTAAAGTATGCGGCAGAGTGAAAATCTACCGTGTTATTTGTATCAGGCGATGCAAAAAGGCCCACAAGACGTGCCTCATTATCAACCCTAGTTGGTTCTTGAACTGGACCCCAGCGGAAATCACCTACAAACACACCCGTCGATGTGCCCACATTAGGTACGATACCAGTGAGGTCGATCTCACGGGTTACTACAGCTGGAGACAGTGAAGGCGTAAAGAATGCCATTTGGTCTTCCTTTTTTCGTTGAGTTAAATTATAAGTTACCCATGATAAGATTATTCAATACAGCATTGATATTTATAAGAAATTAATTTTAGAACAATTCTGTCTTTTCTACAACTTTCCATCCACCTTCAATATCATTATCAGTACCCTGTCCATCGTCTATAAAACCAAACGGAACTACTTCATCTTCAATCTGACGCATCTTTTGCTCATATAACATTTGCTTTAAATTAACATTTGTATTATCCATAAATGATTGGCTCCCAACATACCATGCAAACATGACCAAGTTCATAACTAAGTCATCATGGTTACCGTCAGATGCTTCAAACGAATTACCTCTAGCCTCAAAGGTCGAACACTCACTAATAGTATTCAGATCTACAATTTCCAGTCTTTTCTCTTCAATCAGATCCTTGAGATTCGAACAACCGATTCTCTTTACCTTTCTATTCATAGTCATGCCAATTGCACCAGCTTTGACCATAGACTCTACATGAGTGTTTTCATATTCAATATCATAGTAGAGTCCGTTGGCTACAACTGCACCTTGGTCATTAGATTCGATAATAACATAAGCTTCATTATATTTTTTTGCCCACTTATGAATAACGTCAGGATATAAGATAGGTGAAATAAGATTGTTTCTATAACACACGACCTGCTTAAATGGTCTAGTAGTGATATCAATAATGTTAAATGTAGAATAATCTTGACCACGACCTTTTGCTACATCTACTGTCATAATATAATCATGATTAGCTTTTGGTTCCGCGTATATGTTAACATCACCTACAGCGACAGGAGGTTCAGCTTTCATGTTCATCAAGGCGTCAGCAGAAATAAGTGTATTACCTGTACCAAAGAAAGTGTTTCCAAACTCTTGCTGGAACTGCAGCTCTGAAGTGTTAGAAATAGTTTGGCGCTTCCACTCTTCGTCTCGTCCTGGTACATCCCACCAGTCTACACGAAATGGTCTAAATTCATTTGTCTCTTGAACAGCACCTTCATAGATTTTATGAAAAGTATTACCAATACCATTAGCCGTAGAGGTGATAATAACTCTTGATGTTTTACCAGATGAAATAACAGGATAGGTAGACGTATAGAATGTTGCTGCATCTTCTACAAATGCAAACTCATCCAAAAACAATAGATTTACTGCAAGACCACGAATAGATGAACCTGACGTTGCTGCTGCCATAATTCTAGAGTTATTTGAAAACTCAATAGAACCTTTGTTCAGTGCTTTAGTGCCGGGCTGCAAAAAGAAAGGTACATTCTCAAGTGCTAGTGTAATACGTGCTAGCATTTCTCTTGCCGTAGCGCCTTTATTCGCAAGAATAGCAATCGTCTGGTCAGGATGAAATAATGCATACCATAGGATATACATACACGAACTAATAGACTTACCAGATTGACGACATGCTAATATAATAGAAAATCTGTTATCGTTAAAATGATTAAACATTTCTTTCTGATAAGGATACATCTCAAAAGGAACTAGACCTTCATCAAGATTAATTACCTTACCATATTTTTCAGCAAAGTACACAGGGTCTTTCATACAGCGCTGATATTCTAAAATATCATCTTTAGACCAGCCCTGCTGTACGCCGTCTCTTTTTACTTGTGCGTTGCCGAGATAAGTTTCATTCACTCTTGAGTAATCTCTTTGCTACGAATTTGTGTAGTATATAAAACCAGATGCCATTGATAATCGGTTCAATTAATGCAGTCAGCCCTGCGTCAAACCAGCTAGCTCCTGTGATGAATTTAACCGTCGTAATGGCCACTAAGATATGACCAACTGTATAAATCACTGCTAGTAAGACTGAGTCTCCAACTAGGGATCTAATAATTTTAAAAATTCCGTTCGTTACTTCCGTCATGTTCAATCACCTTTTCATCTTCACCACGCAGCATTTTTTGTAACTCTGCTGTGGATCCTACAAATACATTCTGTGTTAAAGACTTGGTATCATCAGACTGACCTTTAGTCTGAGTGACATTAATGTCTTGATTCTTTTTATGCATTGCCAGTAAGGCATGCGCATTTTCTGATTGTTGCTTAATCATACCGGTCAAGACTTCAATAGCGCGAGGATGCTGCATTTCATCAGCAACATCTCTGGCAAGCTGAAGGCCTTCCTCACCTTGCATTAAAAGCGTACGCAGAGTAGACCGAACAAGGTCCAAATCTTCATCATAGCTGGAATGTACGTTTTCAGGTATGTCTCTTTTAGGTACTATATTACTCATGCACTATCACCTTCACCAGGAATAATGAATGTGGTTGTAAATCCATAATCACTATCCGGACTAACATTTAGCGGATTTGGTTCAACTGTAATTCTTTCGAATAAGTTGCCCGAATCTGTTAAGCTAAAGGATCCTCTAGTTGGAATATCTGGATCTCTGAAGTCAACAATAGCTTTACGAATAATAGATCTATCAGAGATTGGTCCAAAGAATGCAGTTTTTAATTCAAAGTCTAATGTATATATAATTGTTCTTCTATTTTCTAAAGCACCTTCATAATCGTCTGAATATGAAATTCCAATTAAAGAAATAGGGATATCTTCAGTAATATTTGGATAATCACTGAATTGTTTCATAGTAACTGTGTAGGAAGGATTAAAAAATGGTAAGATTTGTTCTACAATCTGAACAGCGTCTTCACTAGTTTTAGATAATATATTAAGTTGAAAGTTCATGATATAAGGAACAGATGTAAAGAATTTTGTTTTCTTATTACCATCACTTTCAACAACTTCAGTAAAGTTATTAACTTTTGGAAGCTGTCTAGACGGATCATAATACATCGACGAGATCTCAAACGACATTCTAGGTAGCTTTACTGATACAAACCTAGCATCAGTATCTAAGTCTGCGTTTTCTCTGATTCTCTCTAAAAACTTTTGTTTTGGAGCATAAGCCAAAGGAACTTTTAATTGACTAATTACATCTCCAGATGCATCTTTTCTAAGAACGTAAATGTTATTGAACATAGTACCAAAGGTAGCAACACATTTACGAATCTTTTCATGATAGAAATGTTGTCCAAGCATTACGTAGGCTCTCCGAATGGATTACCTTCACTGAAATCTAAGAAGGAATCACCTTCAGTTTCAAACGAGGTATTCTGTTGTTCTTTAATAATTAGATTATTCTCAGTTGTTGCTGTAACTGTATACGATGCACTATCAACATCTAGAATCGTACCAGTCGTAAACAAGTGGAACTTACCATCATCTGCACCAAGATGTGCAACTGTGAGTTTATTAGTTTCGTTATTCCAATCAGCAATTTCACCTGACATAGTCACGCCATTTGCTAGGCTTTGTCTGATATTAGTTCCAATTGGGAAGACATTACTATCGTAAGCACTATCAGTTAATGTTAAGATATACTGATAAGCATAATCTTTTTCAATTTGATCAATACCAGCGATATTAGTATCAAAGTCTTCATCATTGTACTCAAAGAGTTCACACGTTAATCTATATACAGGAAGATTAGATAACTGATAGAAAGGTCTTTCGTCTTCTACTTTAGTAATTTCAAAAATAGAGTTAGACAGTGGAATAAAAATAAGGTCGCCTTCATTAGGTCTTACTTGAGATGAAACATGATTGTAGGCAACTTCTTCCCATCTTTTACGGGAAACTACAAAGTTCGCCTGGTCTCTAATCTCTACACCAAATCGCGTAAAGAGATCTCCATCTCCTCCATATCCATCTGTATTTTCCAGATACATTTCAATTTGATACGCATCTTCAAACTTAGAAACTACATCTTCTTTGAAAATAGTATCTTCAGCCACAATAGTACGAGGCAAATAAAATACATCTTGTCCATACATTTTTAAGGACTCAATTACAATATTCTCGTATAGATCTTGTTCAGATTTTACTTTTTGACTAAAGTAAAGGTTTGTAGCCATTTTATTATCCTAGGAAAAAGTCAACTGGAAGCTCATAGGTAGTTCTTAACTTTTCCTCTAGTCTTAACATTTCTTGTGTAGCATCATCATAAAGCTGTCTACCATTTAACTGTACACCACCTGGAAGTTGCATACCTTCAAACTTAATTAGGTTTGCTCCCCATTGTTGTTTGATAGACTGCGTCAAATATTCTTTTAAGAAAATATCATTATAAACATCTGTATGCGTTTCTGGGTCAACAATTTTAAATGCTTCAAATACAATATACTCATTTTCTTTGATGTTTTGATCATCAAATTTACCATGAATATATACTCTATTCTGATGGCGATTAAAATCAATCTGTGGCATGCCAGTAAGTTTCATATCTAGAAGAGCTAAATATTGTTTAATCTGATCATAATATGCTAAATCACCAATATAGGTATTTAAATCGTAAATCTCATTAAGAGAAATTTGATATTTAATATCAAACATTGAAGAAGATCCAGAGGAGCTCCTAATCATAAACAGCTTTTTAATAAACGTGATACTATCGTCTACTGTAATATAACCATTGGTGATATCTGTAGATGTGATCTGATGTTTTAGAAAAGTACGAATGACTGCATCGGAGTGGTACTCTTGATACAGTTGGAGTGCATCATCCGTTCTGTCTTCTAATTGATCAATATCAACATTGATTTCAATTACAGGCGCACCTAAACGCCTTAAACAGTAATCGATTAATTCATCTCGCGTATTTGGCTTTGCCATCCGTCGCCCCTAAAATAGATTATTTATGTCTATTTATCATGCAGACGAATCAAGCGAAGAGTCTAAAGAAGAATCAACTTGAGGTTCTACAAACCAGCCTTCTTTCTTTTCTAGACTAACTCTTCCACCACCTAGTTTAGCATCTACAAGAAAAATTTCCGAACTATCTAAAAGATCGTCCGGTACTTTTTTATCATACATTCTAACAAAGATCCATTTGTCTTCTGAATCTCCAGAAAGACCTAATCCTAAGTCAAATCCGCTTTGAGCATATTCCATTGCTTGTTTTTTTGCTCTCTTGGTCGGATCTTTCTTCATAGCATACATATATTCTTTTCTAGAAGCATTATTCAAGCTTTGCTTAGCAAGATTTTTTAATTGTTCGGTTAAGGTTAGAGACATTTTTTACACTCCTGTATCTCTATTATACTGAACTGATAGTATCACCAGCTCTACTTCTTACGATGACTTCTACTGATCCTTGGTCACCAGTTGGTCCATACCCTCTAACATCATTTGGATCTGTAGGACCAATAGTTGAATTGCCGTTAGAGTCAAGATATGGCGAATTAGAAATTGTTGCTTGCAATGCAGTACCAATCTGATTTTCAAAAATTCCAAATAGTGTCAGTCTACCAATACCTGGTTCTGGAGCCGAATCCAATTTACCTAATACAGTATCTTCATTTTCATATAAGTTTGAATCTACATATAGATTTGGATATGCGTCGCTATCATTCATTCCTTCAGCAGCTCCACCACTCCATGATGGATATGACAGAGGCAAATCTGTAGCACTATATTTATTGCGAGTATTGGCGTTAATATCAGAGTCTAGTATGATAGTATTAACAAAGTTATCATAAATATTAAGTCTAAGGCGGGCAGATAAACCGGTTTCAGGCGCGCTATCTAATTGGCCGAATGCCGATGTTATGGCACTATCTGTTTCGGACCTAGCATATAAGATCCCTGCCGCAGAATCACTAGATATAATTACGTCATTAAATGGATTTAAATTAACTGCTGAATAATCTACAGGTCCAACATAAGAAATAGCAACTACAGCTGCTGTTCCAGAATCTCCATCACCTCCTCCAGAATCGCC
>Ga0206131_10000899_pt1 | contig 39817 bp, 56 predicted proteins | sample Helgoland_Spring_FD_148636 | JGI IMG/M metagenome (GOLD analysis project Ga0206131, IMG submission 148636) | Pelagic subsurface seawater microbial communities from Kabeltonne, Helgoland, North Sea - Helgoland_Spring_Bloom_20160517_1 | ecosystem: Environmental > Aquatic > Marine > Epipelagic ... | reverse complement strand
AGTAGGTGCCGTCGTCGTTCTTACGAATGTCAGACGTAACAGCTGGGTCGTCCCAGTAGTCTGCTCCCTTCATGGTGCGGAGTGTGTACCAGTGACCACGCCCTCCGATCTCCCCCGCAGGGGAGTCGAAAGGTATCATCCCGGCCTCAGCCTGTACTTGCTGGACGAAGAACAGCTTCAACGCCAGCAGCATTAGGGCTATGTACCAGAATAGTCTCATAGTTCTATCCTCCCTAAGTCTGTGTGTAAACGCACACGGTAATACTCCTCCGCACGTTCAGTGTAATAGTCCCGCATCCGCAGGTCTAACTCCTCCCAACTTTTGTTAGTGTATATACGAATGGTCTTACCCTGTGACTCATACCACTGGGCATAGCCATCATCATATTTAGTCTCCTTCTTTCTCAGCATCTTTCTCCTCCTTCAGCATCTCTTCCACTGTTGAGAGTACGAAGCTGAGCACCTTAACGTCTTGCTTGTACAGTGTGATCTCACGGTGCAGGTACATGATGTAGACACCAGCTCCCACCAGTGCCGCCGTTGCTATGTACAATTCATTCATCGCTCTAACTCCTCTGGATGATTCTCAAGCATGTCCAACATTTGCAGGATGTTACAGGCAGCGTGGCCGAGGTGACTGAAGCCTGACTCCGGGTCAAGGTCTTCGCCGCTCTGCCATGCAGCCATGTGTCGCATCAAGCAAGCGTAGGATACACGCCAGTTAGTAGGCTTACGCCAGTTGTCTACAGCATACTTGGTAGCACCGTACTCTAGCACCTTGGCTGCTTCCTTCATTGAAGCCAGCGGGATCAGTGAGTAGTCGGGCTTGCCTGTGTTGTAGCGTAGGCTGCGCTCTCCTTCAGGTCGTATAGCTGCGGCAGCTGCCTTGTACTCTGGCGTCTGCTCAGCCGGTAGGTTCCTGTCTGATTTAGTAGTCATGAAGTTATTCATCCTGTCGTAGTGGTCGCGCCACTGCTGTTCAGTGAGTCGTGCCATCGTACTCCTCCTCTTGGGGTGGGCCGATGATGTGTGCTGGCTCCCCTTCAAAGAAAGCCGTCATGATCTGATACTTCCCCATCTCCAGCAGGGTAGTCACCGTGTCACTGTTGGTTACGTTGGATGCGATTAAGATGCCGCCATCCTTAGGTACCATCACCAGTGCTACGTCCACGTCGAGTCCGTCAAGGAACTCAGCCCAGCCCTCCAATGTCTCTGATGCTGTGGGATCAGCAGAGAACTCAATGCCCCCGCCGAACCCACCGTCCACAACATTACTCATACCTCCTCCCTATCCTCAGACCAATCGACGATGTAATCCTCAAGCGCCTCGACCAGCTCAGCTGATGAGATGCCTAGTGTGTCTACGATCTGGTCAGTGTCGAGATCCTTAAGCTGTGTCATTGCGTCTAGGAAATCCATTAGCGTCGCACCTTAGAACCGAGGTTCATGTATTCAATGTGGGGTTCACCTTCAATCACCACACCACATGAGATGATGGGCTTGTTGGCGAAGTTCTTACCGTAGGCGAATGCCATGTGCTTGTGGTCTACGCCGCAGCCTACACCCATACCCCACACTAGCTCCTGATCGGTAGCTGTAGCGGAGATGCCTGCGTTGCTGTGGTTGTGACCGGAGACGGTGCATCGCATGCGCTTCTCAGCATCCTTACGGAAGCCGTTAACGCCACCAGCTGTCTCGCCGTGGTGGTACAACACATTGTCAATCTCAATCTGATCCGCTACTGTCCAAGTCTCGGGCAGTCCGAACAGATCTTCCATTGGACGCATGAAGATGGATGGCTCCATGCCTAGCTTCTTAAGCTGTCGCGCAGGAATTCGATCGTGGTTACCCATGATGAGGGTAGCTGATGGGAATGCGTCGTACCATTCCTTAGCTCGTTCATACGCTGACTCATACTCACCCAGAACATTGTGAAGCATAGGCTCACTATCGTGAAAGCTAAGGCTATGATTGTCAAACATGTCGCCAATATGTACAACGGTGTCCACATCCCAAGCCTCAAAAGTCTCAACGCAGAAGTCAAGGTATCCCTCCAATTCAAATGGTAAGTGTGTGTCGCCAATGATTCCAACCCTACTCATAACCCGCTCCCAGCTGACATCATAGCGCCAGCAAATAATATTCCAAAGACAGTGAAGCCCATCACACAGATGAGCATTGCTTCCCAATCAGCCTTCACAGTGCACCTCCCAGTGCAAGCAGTGCGCCTACGCCTAGCGTCAGTGCTACAAACACAGAGAAGACGGTGAGTCCTACCTCTGACTCGTACGAGGTCGTTTGTTCAGAGAATGACCGGGGTATATCCTCAGCGTTTATCTTCTTCATGATGCTGCGTTGACATGCGATGGCATGCGATGATCGTCCGTATACCTCAGCTATCTCTGCGTTGGTCATGCCTTCCGTGAACTTATACCGCAGCTCTTGTAGCTCTTCTTGTGTCCAATTCTTTGCGCCTTTAGTTCTCATTCTTTCTGTCCTCGCGTTCCTGATTAGTTTTAACTTGGTGGCATGGCTTACACAGCAGCTGGAACCCCTCAACCTCACAGAACATACGCTCCACAAATCCGGGGAGGTCGCTGTAAGTCTTGAGTGATCCTGCTGGTGTGATGTGATCCACCTGCGTGTCCTTACTACCGAATACCTCATGGCATTCAGCACATTCATATTGGTTATAGCCTACCTTAGCATTCAGTTTGCACTGGTGCTTAGGCCCCCACCGTTGGAAGGCAGAGCGGAGAGCGGAGCGGATGAAGCCAAAGTATCTGGCCTCACTCCACTGCTTCCCGTTGCGTGTCTTCTCTACGGTGCGACCCATAGCTGGCCCTCCTCACGACGCATCCACAGGCAGCGTCCGATGGAGAGTAGCCATCTGTCTACAGTCTCGTCCATGTCGTCGAGGCACATACCTAAGTCAGCGTATGCTTCACAGTAGACCGAGCGTACGTAAGCGTACATCTCAATGGGTGTCTCTAGTCCTTGGAGTCCAGCCTTGACCTTAGGCATAGCCTTCTTCCCTGTCATCTTGAACAGTCCCGGTATGCCATCCGTTGAATCTCCCGTGAGCATCTGCTCGTAGAAGAAGAGGTTGGCCTCCAGCTCGTTGACGTAGTATATGTGATCGTAAACCCAGTTGAAGTGCCAGCCGGGGCATCCATCTAGATCCTTGTCGATAGTAGCTATGCCGTGTCCCTTCTGTATGGCTGCAATGGCAAGCGCGTCGTCCGCCTCTTGTCCCTCTTGCACCTCAGCTTGGAACTCGGTAATCATGTAGCTGCGTATCTCTTTGTAGAACGTGGGCTTGCCTGCATCCTTCCGGTTTCCCTTGTAAGGGTAGGCGGATAATGCCTCGTTGAATCTGAAGTTACCAGAGCCAGTGAGATAGATTGTTCCTTCGTCTCCACACGCGTTGATGATGGACTGGAGAGCGGCCTTAGTGGCCGCGAGTGTATCCTCCAGTGAGTCCTCGTTCTTGTCAGAGGCAAAGCCGACGCGGTACACCACCACGTCGCCATCGATGCCCCAATGCTTAGGCTGCATTAAAGTACATCGTCCTCTGAGTAGTCGTCCTCTTCCTCAGCACCGTCGAAGGATACGAGATCCTTGATGTCGATGAAGGCAGCACGTGGGTTATCGTTCTTGTCAGCGATGATCTTAACCACTGCTTCAGAACCATAGCCAATCTTCTCAGCGATGGGGTCGAGGATCTTAGCTACGTCTTCGCCGTTGCTGTTCTTCCCGCCCACTAAGATGTCACGTCCGTCTAGCTTGACCTTGATGGGGAAGCCGGAGGAGAACTTAGTAGTCTGTCCTGCTTCAGGGTAGTTCTCGTTGAACTTGATGCGCTTGTAGCCCATGCCTGCGTCGTCGCCGAAGCGCTCGACGATAGCCTCAGCTGCCGCGTCACTCAGGTTGGTGAGGGTGAAGCTGTACTTAGGCTTAGCCTTGCCGTTGAAGTCATCAGTCTTGAGCAGGTGCATGAAAGAAAGCTTGCCTTTGACTGTTACTGAATCAGATTTAATACCCATAATAATATCCTTAGTGTGTGTCGGCCCATGTGTCGCCGATTTGATAGTCGCCATCGAGAGGGCAGCGTAACTCTAGGTCACGGCCAGCCTGTCGTATGGCATTGCGGAAGCAGACGCCGACCCGTTCAGCGTACTGCTCTGGTACTTCTACTTGAAACTCATCGTGCACCTGAGCCACCAGCTTGTAGGGTAGTCCCTGCTTAGCCAGCTTAGCCTCAGCTATCACGAGTGCTTGCTTCATTACTATAGCTCCAGCTGATTGGAGCAGTGTGTTCAACGCAGCGTGTTCGGATCGCACGTGCACCCGCCTACCGTCGAGGCCGGGGAGTGTACCCTTGCCAGCGTTGCGTTGAACCTTGTCGATTAGCTTGGCGAGTGATGGTGTCGAGGATAGGAATGCTTTCTTAAGCTGTCCCCCCTTACGCTCACCGCCTCCCACTATGCTACCGATCTTCTCATTGCCTGCCCCGTAGAGGAAGGCGTAGATGAATGTCTTGGCTTGGTTGCGAGTCTCCAGTCCCGCAGCTTTCTGGTTGTAGGTATGTATGTCCCCGTTGAGGATGAGATCCGTGTACTCCTTGTCGTTCATGTAGTGTGCCAGCATCCGTAGCTCTAACCCACTGGCATCGACGCCGACTAGCTTGCATCCCTCTGGTACCTTGAAGCATTGACGATACTCCGACTCGCTTGGTATCTGTGCGAGGTTAGGTTTACTGTGAGTCATGCGACCAGTGATAGCACCGCATGTGTTAACACGTCCGTGTATCCGTCCGTCCTCAGCCACAGCATCCAGCCATGACTTGACCATGCCAAGCCTCTTGCTCAGCGTTAGGTACTCAAGAACCAGTGCAGCTTCAGGGATGTGGACGAGTTCCTTAAGTGTCGTCTCATCAACCTTAGGCTTTCCTGTCTCAGTGAATGTCTTCCATACTGCGCCCTTACCTTCAAGTCTGCTTGCAACTTGTTGTCTAGCGCCGGGATTAAACACCGTGACCTTGTCCTTAAGTTGCTTGCCCGTCTTCTCACTCCACCGCTGCTCCACAATGGGCGGGAATACCTCTTGTAACTCATGCTCAATCTCCTGCATCCTGTCAGTGTGGTGGTTGAATAAGTCACATGCCTTGGCGAAGTCGAAGTCAAACCCGTTGCGCTCTTGCTCCACTGTCATACGTGCTACGTCGTGCTCGATGTCGATGCTTAGCTGTCGAAATCCCAGCGCGGCGAGTCGATCTCTGATGTAACTAAACACTGACCAAGTGGCTCGGCAGTCTTGGAGGCAGTAGTCTGACATCTCTTGGGTGAGTCCGAGGTCGAAGTCTGCTGCGTCGAAGCTGTCCTTAAGCTCCTGTCCTGCTCGTTCAGCCCATGCTTTAAGCGAGTGACCCCCAAGTACAGAAGGCTCCAGCAGCCTACCGCTAACAAGAGTATCAATGACTTCGCGATTCCAAGTAAAACCCCAGACATCACGCAGTCTCACCAAATCGAACCCAATCAAATTGTGTCCCACTATCACGTCCACTCCGCACAGTGTCCTGTGTAACTCCTCCACTGTGGTGCAGAGTATCGCCGTGTCTATGCCGGGGAGGTAAACCCCCGCACACCATATCGTATCCCAAGCTAGGTTTGTCTCTAAGTCTACCACTGCGTATGTTTTCTGCCTGTACATGGGCATTCTCCTCGTCCTGTTTAGTTTGAATTTCTAGTACGTATGCTCCCATCTTACTCACAGTGCATCCTCCGCCTCGGGTGTAAACTCATGCAGTCTACCGGTATCTCCATCGTACAAGAGATGCCCAGCAGGGCCGGTGATTCCTGAGAACCTGTTCTTAAGGACGCGCAGGTGAGTGGTGTTCCGTTCAACCGGACACTCTGCTTGTCCGTTACGCTCAAGTCCGAGCACGAAGTCGCTAAGCTGAGCGATGCTAGCACTACCACGCAGCTGAGCCACGCTTGTAACCGCACCTTCTTCATGGCCTTTACCCTCCGGTCGCTTCAAGTGTGATACAGCAAACAGTACGATGCCTGTGTCTTGGGTCAGTGTGCGTAGCTTGGTCATGATCTCATCCAATGCCTTGCGCTCGTCGCCATGCTGTCCACCTGATACTAAGATGCTGATGTGGTCGAGGATGATTACCTTACAGTCCAATGCTTTAGCCATGAACCTGACCCGTGCCACCACCTGATCGACTGTCGCACCAGTGTCGAAGCTCGCGTCCATAATCATTAGCTGCTCGTCGCCGAACACCCGCTCGAAGCTGTCCTTGTACTCCTGTGTGCCACGCTTTACTGCTGAGGTAGGTAAGTGTACAGGGGTAGACAAGTCCACGCCCATGAAGCCCTCAGCCGTACGCTCAACCGCCTCTTCCATGAACAAGCAGCCTATCCTGTTGGATGTGGTTGCCTTGATGTGCATGACTAGCTCGCGGAGGATGGACGACTTGCCCAAGCCTGACCCCGCAGTGACAGTGATTAACTCGGTAGGTCTGAAGCCATACGTAAGCTTGTTCAGCTCCTCCCATGGGTAGTCGCCAATCCTTTCTGGCCTTTCCGAGTTCAGCCGCTCCCAAAGATCCGTTTTCGAAATGATACCCTCGGGTACGTACTGACTAGCTGACCAGTAGAGTGATGAGAACTCCTCACCCTTGCCTGCCTTCAGGTAGTCGCAAGCATCCTTGCCTGTACGTGGGTCAAGTGACATGATGCGTAGCTTACCAGCGAATACATCAGCCGCTTTGTTCAAACCCTCTCGTCCTGCATCATCAGCATCGAAGCAGACGATGATCTCCTCGAACCCATCGAGAAAGTTATAAGCTTTCTTGAAGTCCTTGCCTGCTGCTGATGCGCCACCCTTCAGGGATACGACCGGCACCTTGTCGCCGAACATAACACTGGCAGCTAGTGCATCAAGCTCACCCTCTACCACGACCACACGCTTGCGCTCATGGTTACCGAACCGTGCCTGTCCGAACAAGCCAGCTTCCTTAATGTCTCCGACGACGCGGAATCCCTTAGTGCTTACGTTACGTACCTTGAATCCTACCGGCTCAGTCTGACCTGAGGTGAAGTAGGGGTAGTAGTGTAGGTCGCCATCGACCACGACTCCGTACTTGCTTACGACTGCTGATGGTAGGTTACGCTCAGGTATTGCTGAGCCTTTAGATGCTGACCACTTAGCGACCAGCCTATCAAGTTCTCCACTTCCGACCAGCGTTACATGGCTGCTCATGGTTTTCTCTCCGTCATTCTGTTTAGTTACGTTACAGCTATAGCAATGGCTATGGCCGTCATCATAGTATGCTTTAGCGTCACTTGAGCCACACTCATCGCAGCTCTGCTTAGACCGTACAACTTGTGACTCATTCATGTTTAATCCTTAGTTTAACTAAAGCTAAACCCTCATCTTCAGTATAAGAGAAGACGATGAGTTTAACTTTAGGGAAGACTTTAGTTAGTGCCTTCTACAATATTAACGATGTGCCACACAAGGATGGGGACGTTGACTCACAATCCCATCTCAAGTGAGCGTTTGAATAGCTTACGTGCTGCTACTGCCTGCATTGCTGTCTTATATGTGCCAATGGTGACAGACTTGCCGCCAAGCCACACCACTGAGTCGAACTTATCCTCCCCATCTTCGCGCTTGCGTCGTATGCTTGCGCTGCTGGCCTTCATGGCATGTGCCTGTACCTCAAGGTTAGACCAGCGAACGTCCCGCTTGTCGCCATTCAGTACCGATACAGTCTTGTTGGCTGGGTCGTCACCGGTGTGCATCAGTACCGCCACCCGTCCTGCGTAGTAGTAAGCACCATCAATGCAGATCCTGCCGTCCTTGTTAGGACTCACCACATCGCCCGCCTTAGCACGTCCTGCCTTGACTAGTCGTGTGAATACACCTGTCTCGCTATCGTAGCTGAGAAGGGCACACAAGCGCTCTAGTGGGGGCAATGGTGCTGCGTTTGACGATGCTTTGTCCAGCTTAGTACCAGACCTGAGATGATTGTCAGCCTTAGCTACTGCGTCGTACTCCTCCATACCTAGCCAGCGCAGTCGTTTAGCCTGTCGCTCAGCGTGCTCTGCATATAGCTTGCCACGCTTGAGTTTGACCAGTGACCTGATGACTGGGATGGTTGGGCCTAGTGCCTTGTATGCTGCTCGCTGCTCGGGATCTTTGATTGACTTGCCTATCTCCTTGGCGACAGACCCGATGGTGCGGTTATACTGTAGCTCTACCGTGTAGTACATGCCCGTGGTGTCAGTGAGTACAGCGTCAGCAGTCTTGGGGTCATTGCCTTTCCCGCTACGCAGGTCAGCATTCTCAAGGTAGCCGTTGCTGTTCTCGCTGCTGTGTGAGCCAGTATCCTGCGCCGTATTCCACGACATAGGACGTTCAGCCTTAGCGAATCGAGGCAGACCGTCGCGATCATACAACTCTCCGGGTAGCTCGTCGCTGTTCTGCTGAAGCCACATTTGCATTTCTTCCAGCTCGTCTCGTGTAATATCAGTACCGTTGAGCCGTAGGAATCTTACATATTTACGTAGGTTTGTTTCGGATGTGAAGTCGTGGTTAGCGCCATCACTCTTGAGCTGTCGAACGTCTAGATAATCAGTCGCCATACACTACCTCATTATTTGCCAGCCTAAAGTCATAGATGTGAGCCTCGCCAAAGTCCAGCTCCTGCTCGTTTTCGATACGTGCTTTCATTGCGTTAGACTTGACGATGTGGTCAGCCTTGTCGTCGTTCAAGCCGTGCGGGTTGTAGTTGGCGTCGGTCTTGTACTCAGTCTCAGTCCAGCCCAGTGGTACGTAGTCGTTATTCATTGTCGGTATCCTCAATTTTTAAGTGTGCCATCTGGCAATGCTTTACGTGTGCCTGAGCTATGAAGCTGCCCAGCCCTTCAGGTCGTGCGGGATATTGCTTGTCATCCTGTCGTAGGTGACGGCGCGGTACATATGCCAGCTCAGCGTCCAGCTCAGCCTGCCAATTAACCATGGTATGAGTCTCCCAATATCTCATAAACGTCATCCGGTGTGACCGTTGGATCAAACGACCGAAGGAACATTAGCAATTCAGCGAAGTCGATCTCCTCATGGCGGTAGGCTATGATGCCCGACCAGATCTCTGCTCGCTGTGCCTGTCGTGTGTGGATCTTTTGAAACAAGTCTGTTGGCGTCCGTATTCCCTGTCGTCTGACAGGCAGGCGATTGCTACCCCAAAGATCAGAGCGCATGTCATCAATCGCATGGTTAATATCCTCAATGTATTTTTTGAAATCCATTACAGTAGCCCCTCGTCTCTCAAAAGTTTTATTAGTTCAAGCTTGTCGCCTAGCGTCATGTGCTCGAATAGCTGCGTTACAGTTAGTGTCATTGGTAATCCTCGTCCGTTATTACTTCGATGCCTTCAGCCATTAGCTTGTCCGCAAGTATCCCAAACTTCTTGGCATACATACGGTGGGCATATGCTGCTGAGCGGCCTTGTACGTCTCCCTGAGCGATGTTAAGCTGCGCTAGGTACTCAGCCTCATCTATCCAGCGTAAAAGCGTGTCATGTACGTTGAGTGTGTTCATTACCGTCCCTCCGAGTGTGCTAAATACAACTCCGCATTCCATTCCTCAATGGCGACCTCCTCAAGCTGTCGTTCCAGCTCGGGATGCATCTTGTCGACCCGTACTTGCTGTCCGTCATAGAGCAAGTCTTGGATTACGATTTCGTCTTCGCAAACGTCCACCCACGCGTGCACCTCAATGTACCCGCTATCTAGTATCACCTCAATAACCATTAGTATTTCTCCGCAATGTATTGGTCGCAAGCGTCATCCAACAGCATTAGCTGTACCACTTCGCTGCATTGTTCGTCGAGTTTATCAATAGCGCCGTCAACAAAACAAAACGACGTACAAAACACCGGCTCTAAGTCGTCGCCACATGGCGTCACTGTTACGTGCGCCTCGTAGGTGTAACCGGCGTACCATACTTCAGCTAGATATTCCACTTTCTCTCCTCCATTCGTCGTGTCCCAGTGCGATTTCAAGCAATGCCGCGCTCTGCTTAAAGGCAAGGTAACGACCGTTATACCAGACCTCTAACTCACAGTCGCTCTTGAATCGTCGCGATAGCCAGAAAGCCCTCGCGGCTTCGTTGCGTAGTTCAGTATGTAGCTCTTTGGTCTTTTCCATTAGGCTGCCCCTGTCAAGTAGAATGCATAAACCGCCATGTAAAACACAGCGCCGTAGAATACCACACGACCAGCAAATGCCAGCCGTTCATCGTCCTTAATGCTCATTGTGGCTCACCTCCGCAACAGGTGCAAGGGCAAGTCTTAGCGACCTCGGTGGGTAGGAATTCGAGTATGTCGGCGCTAGTGTATCCTAGTGCCTTGCCCATGCGTATCTGCAATTGCATACGACCCTTGCGCGTAGTACCGAACAGGTAGACGTAGAACAACTCAATTTCCCATTCTGTAACGGTGTCGCGATCCTCTGCGACGATCAGGTATACATTGTCTTCGCCGTCTTCGCCGCGTCCATGCACCTCTGCAAACTCCAACCCTAGCTCGCTGGCGGTGGTCTTCAGCGTGTCAAGTGAGATGTTGCTAACTTTCTGGCTGTCGGCGATCGCGATCTTGCGCGCCGTCTTGCGATTTGCCACATCGGCGATGTCGCGGATGATTTCGTTATCGTAGTTCATGATTGCACCTCGTGTGGTCGTACAATTGAGTAAAATGGCCCATCTTCTACGATGGCGATGTCGCTGTTTTCGTCTATCACCTTGCGAACCGGTTCACCTTCGTAATCTTCAATACCCATCTGAACAAGCGCTGAAATAGCGGCGTGCCATGTGTCATAGACTGCCACAATTTGCTCACCTTCGTACTTCTCACCGCTCGACAAAATCCATACTGTAGACATAACGTTTCCCTTTTAATTTGTGTGGCTTACATACTATAGGTGATTTTACCTTGCGTAAGCGATTTCTTTAGTAAAATCAGTAGGTTACTGCCAGACGCCTTGCGGCGTTTCGATCCTTCCTAGGGGATCTCATCAGTGGCTTAAAGCGGCTCGCCGTTCAATACGACCTCCCCCTTGCGAGTGCATACGTCAACGCCTAGGGCGCGCAGGCGGCTCATGGTGGTGCGGGTGGGCCATTGGCGCAGTGTGTCGCGGTTGACGTGTACGCGGTCGTCACATCCCATGCGGCACAATACCTCTGCAATGTGGTGGCCGTGCAAGTATACGTCAACATCATATGACCGATATGCTCCCTTGTGCGCTTCTACGCGGGTATTGTCCTTTGACCAGTCGCGGCCGCCTTCGATCGCCGCTAACATTTCCTTTTCAATAACTCTCATTTTTCAGCCCTCCAAGGCGATTGCAAGTACAGCTCATAAGCTGCCCATATTGTAGCCGGTGCAAACAGCATCAGCATTGATATTTCAAAGCTCATTGCGGCCACCCTGTTTTTGCCATGTGTACAGTAAGGCGAAGGCGTCACACTCTACGTCGTTCAACGCTACGCCTTCAAACTTCAGCAAGAACTCGCGGATGTTCAATTTCTCGGTTGTTGCATTCATTTTAAAGCCCTTTGTGTAGTTGTTGAAATCTTACCATACATCGGGGATGCGCCGCTTTGGCGGCCGCCTCGGTATTGTACTTACCAGCCAGCTCGACGATCCAAGCTCTACCGGTGTAGACGTTATTGTATGCGATCCACATATTGCTTCCTTGTTTTCCGTTGCTCTCATAGTATAGGTGGATTTACCTTGCGTAACGGTTTTCTTGTTTACTTTCAAGCACTTACGACCATATTTCAGACATAAAAAAACCGCCCGAAGGCGGCTTGTATGGTGGGCTATAGGCGATTCAGTTGGCTACAGCATCCCATAGGACGGCGTATAGCTCATTCACTGCAGCGTGATCTTTAAGGACGTATTCAATACCGTGCCCTGTGACCTTGTTCTGGTTGCCTTCCTTGCCTATCAGACCCACATGGGCTTTGGTCAAGTCCTGCTCAATGGTTATGGCTATGACGGTGTGACCGTAGTTAGCAGCGATTGAGCGCGTTGGCGACATGTGGAAGCCGGTGCGGATAAGACCACCACCGAGCAGTGCGTCTAACACTGCTGATGGGTTATTGGTGGCGTGATATAGCGTATGCATGTCGGCTCCCCTTATCCGGTGATGTCAGAGTTTGAAGCGGCGAAGCGTGAACGCTGGAATGGTGATTGCCCTGACTCATAGCCGATGGTGTCTACAACGTATTCCTTACATGTGCTAATCGCTTCAGCTTCGACGCTCAGTAGCTGTGGCGCAGGCATGTCGACGATTGACAATGGGCCGGTGGTGGCAGTGTGGGCGCATGGTAGACCCTGTTCACGCTTGAAGTAATCGCAACGGGGAGCGGCCATTGTGGGAGCCTCTGCGACCTCCTCAACGGCTACCCTGTTCCCAGCCCTTCGAGCGCGGATGGCGGCTGCCTTCTCAGTAGCTGACTTCTTAGCCCTTCGGACTCGGGGAGTACCGACCGAACCAGCATCACGCTTGCTCAAGACCAGCTCAGCAATGTCTGTGGTGGCGCGGTCGCGGGTGGCACGTGCCGCCTCTGTAGGGCTAGCGACATACAGACCCAACAACTCGGGGTCACCCATGCTGTTAGCCATGCAGTCGGTTGGCTCGGTGGTAGTGGCGCTTTGCTTTTGGCGACCCTGAGCGCTAACGTATGGCACGACATCGTATCCGGCAGCGTCGTGTATGTCGGCCATGGCTTGCGACCGGCTACGGGGCAATGGTGCGCTCTCAGGGGTGACATCTGCTACTACTGCTAAACCTTCATCTGCTAGCAGGGCTTCCCACTTCGCGGGATTGGCGGCTGCCAGTAAGGCGGCTGTGTAGTTGGTGGCTTTCTCATTGTCTGTAAGCATGTTGGCTTCCTGTGTGTTGTTGGTGTTTGCTGTGTTGTTGATGGTTGCTGTGTTGTTCATGTCGGTATCTCCGTTTTGGCTGCCTTTGTGGCTGCTCGATGGAACCGAGCATAATCCTATGTTTCAGCGATTGCAAGCATTTAATTGTATTATTTTTTATGCCCCGTATTCACTGGCTTTCCAGCGTGCCATCTATAGCCGGTATTGTCGCGGGAGCTGGAAGGCATGCATTCGGCTACCCTCTCTATAGCTGTCGTGTGGCTGTCGTGTGGCTGTGGTGTGGCTGTCGTGTGGCTGTGGTGGTGTGTGCATTGGATAGGCGTTGGTGTGTGCATTGGATAGGCGTTGGTGGTAGCCGCACGTGCCATGCTCCCCGTTGCATTTCACCGGCATGCTCGCGCCTTTCTACTGTTAATGTAGGGGGCGGATGTATAAGTCTGTGGATAAGCTGTGAGTATGTGGGGTATGCAGGCGGCTGGCGACGGGGCGGGGGGGCTGCTGGAGCTTCGGCCGCGCGGGGGTGCTGCTCCCGCTTGCGAAAGGCAACTTTCGACCCTCCAAACGACCAAGTGGGAGACTTTTAGCCCACTAAGCGACCAGAGAACAGGGGTGCCGATGGCGCGTAAGCTGTTGATTAGCCTCTGTTTTCCACCGAAGCACAGGTTCGCCTATAGTTACCCGAAATAAAATGAAAACTCCTGTCCCTCATTCGCTGATATGTGCATTATTTACGTCTCTCTGGAGACAACGTCCCCTTCCTTGTGTAGAATATCGTTAATATTGTAGGGGACACTACTATAGCTTAACTATAGGCAAGCCATCTTCCACTCATCATAGCTCTTCTTCTACTAAGACGGAGAGGAGATGATGAAGGCTTAGCTTAAGAAGGCTATAGTTAACTAAGTCCTAAGAACAATGGATGAGACTGACTATGATGGGTTGCCGTATCGCGTACTAGGTCGATATAGCTAAAGCATAGCTCAGCTCATCCTACATTATTGGAGTCGATATGAGTGATGAGAAGAAGAAGGTAGGGAGGCCGTCCAATACGGAGCTAGGTCAGACCCAAGAGTTGTCAAAGCGTGAACAATCCAACCGCATGAAAGAGTTCAGGCAACGTCTTCTCCTCCATCCCAAGTCTCCAGCACTGATCGAGAAGATGTTCAGCCTAGCCATGGACGATGAGGCCAAGAATCAGGCCGTAGCCATTAAACTACTGGCTGATCGTCTACTACCAGTCGCGGGGTTTACTACTGATGGGAAGCAGCAGAACCAAGTTAGCATTAACATTACTGGTGTCGGTACTCCTGACACTCCCGGCGTCACAATTAGCGGAACAAGTGGGGAGATTGAAGATGGGGATGTTTGAAAGCACAGCATCGCTACTACAGAGAGTAGAAGGGGCCAATCAAGGGATGCCCTACCCTGTTGACCCTGACTCTCAGGCTCACTTGGACGCACAAGACAAAGCCCTGAACACAATCCTCAAACACGAAGGTGGCTATCAGAACAACAAGGCTGATGCTGCCAACAAGAACTCAAAAGGCCAATGGGTCGGTACGAACAAAGGCATAACTCCACAGGCATACGAGGAGTTCTACGGTGAGGTTCCCACTCAGCGAGATATGATGAAGCTGTCGAAGGACAGCGCTAAAGCCATCTACACTAAGAACTACATACGGCCTGTCGTTGACAATCTAGGCATTGAGCCTACGTCTCCCCTGTTTGAGCAGGTGCTAGACATCACCGTAAACCACGGCTACTCTGGCGCTGTCGCATTAGTACAGCGAGCAACTGGTGCTGTAGTAGACGGCAAGAGCGGGCCTGCAACTACTGAGGCTATCAACAGTCTATCCCCTGAGGTCTTGAACAACAGGCTGGTAGAGGCGCGTAAGCAAGAGTATGCAAGGCAAATACAATCGGAGCCTAAGAAGTCTACGTTCGCTAAGGGATGGGACAAGAGGGCTGAATCATTTCGAGTAGAGGAGACAGAGGATGGCGGAGTTAGACCTGAGCCTGCTCCCGTGGCAGGAGGAAGTGATAGCAGACCCAGCCCGATTCAAGGTGATAGCAGCGGGGAGACGATGCGGTAAGACACACTACGCAGCCGTCACCCTCATCCTAGCAGCCCTGAGTGGGAAGCCGGGAGCTGTGATGTACGTAGGCCCCACTATGGCTCTAGCAAGAGACTTGATGTGGGACAAGCTATTTGAGCTGGCCGGAGAGATTATCGTCTCTTCGAATGTAAACAACCTAGAGATCGTACTAGCTGGTGGAAACAAGATTTCCCTGAAAGGCTCGGACAGACCCGACACTCTCCGAGGCTACAGCTTGAAGCATCTGGTTCTAGATGAGTTTGCGTTCCACAAGGAGGGAGTCTTCGATACGATTCTCCGGCCAGCTCTAGCGGATAGAAAGGGTACAGCGCTGTTCATCTCCACACCAGAGGGACGCAACGGCTTCTATGATGTATACAGCAAGGGCATGGCTGGTCTTAAGGGCTGGAAGTCATGGCACCTGACATCATACGACAACCCCTACCTAGACCGTGAGGAGCTAGAGACAGCCAGAGCCGAGATGGCAGGCTGGCAGTTTAGGCAAGAGTTCGAGGCGTCCTTCGATGCCAAAGGCTCTGAGTACTTTGACGCTGAAGCCTTCGACTACTACGAAGATAAGCCGAAGGACAGCTCAGGATACGATTACTACATAGCCCTTGACTTGGCTGGCTTTGAGTCAGACAGGGGAGGCAAGACGAAGCGACGAGATGATTCAGCTATGGCTGTGGTCGCTGTAGATTACAAAGGTTGTTGGTGGGTTGAGGATATTAAGTATGGTCGCTGGTCGTTAGATCAGACAGCCCAGACTATCTTCGAGGCTGTTGCTAAGTACAAGCCAATGAAGGTAGGGATCGAGAAGGGGATCGCTCAGCAGGCGGTGATGAGTCCACTACAGGACATCATGCGTCGTACCGCTAGAGTCTTCCACATCGAACTACTATCCCACGGCAACCAGAAGAAAGAAGACAGAATACTATGGGCCTTACAAGGACGATTCGAGCATGGCAAGGTTAAACTCAAGACTGGTGACTGGAACATGGACTTTGTGGATCAGTGCTCAGCCTTTCCTTCTAAGCTTGTGCACGATGATCTTATCGACGCTTTAGCGTACATCGACCAGATGGCGCAGGTACCATACGCTAGTGGTCTGGATGTACAGGACGACTATGAACCCTTTGACGACGTAGCAGGATACTGATATGGATGACATTTTTCAAGACAACCACGAAGGCTACGACGAGGATCTAGCTGGCTGGGTTACGGGGAAGACTCAGGAATACCGAGATCACTACCAAGCTAACTACGCACCCAAGCATGACGAGTACATGCGAATCTATCGCAACCAATGGGCTAAGGAAGATCAAGAGCGAGCTTCAGAGCGCAGCCGTCTTATCGCCCCAGCCACATCACAGGCTGTTGAGTCTAACGTAGCTGAGGTTGAAGAGGCTACCTTTGGTCGTGGCAAACTGTTCGACATACGCGATGCCGTAGAGCAGCAGGCTAACCCTGAGGCACTAGCCAACATCAACTACCTGAAGACTAAGCTGCATGATGACTTCGCTCTGGGGCGCGTACGCTCCTCTGTAGCTGAAGTCCTAGTCAACGCTGCCGTCTTCGGTACTGGAATGGCTGAGATAGTCATTGACGAAATCAAAGAGCTTAAGCCTGCACAGCGTCCAGTGATGGAAGGGCAGATGCAGGAATATGGAGTGGAAGAAAGCTTCCGTCCTCTAGTTAAGCTCAACCCCGTCATGCCTAAGAACTTCCTCATCGACCCATACGCCACTAACGTGGATGATGCACTGGGCGTAGCTATTGACGAGTTTGTATCTCGCCATGTGGTTGAAGAGTTACAGGAGATGGGTGTATATGCGGATGAGTACGTAGGCAACGCTGCTGCTGACTCAGAGATCCAGATCGACCCAATGCAGGACAATCAAGAAGGCGACAAGGTTCGTCTGACTAAGTGGTACGGCAAGGTGCCTAGAGAGTTGTTGGAAGAGTATGCTGATGACATCGAAGAGTCTGGACACTACGTCGAGGCTGTAGTCGTCATCGCTAACGAAGACATCGTACTCAAGGCTATACCTAACCCATACATGTGTCAAGATCGCCCAGTAGTAGCTTTCCAGTGGGACATCGTTCCTAATCAGTTCCACGGTCGTGGAGTCTGTGAGAAAGCTTACATGAGCCAGAAGGCTCTGGATGCTGAGCTACGCGCACGTATTGACGCACTAGCACTAACTACCCATCCTATGATGGCCGTAGACGCTAGCCGTATGCCACGCGACAAGAAGCTAGAAGTAAGACCCGGACGTATGTTGCTCACTAACGGCAACCCGTCTGAAGTCCTACAGCCAATGAACTTCGGCAACCTCAACGCCATCACCTTCCAGCAAGGAGCACAGCTTCAGCAGATGGTGAGTCAGGCTACGGGCGCAGCCGATCAGAGCATGGCACAGGTACAGAACGACGTAACGGCAGCTGGTATGTCGATGAGTCAGGGGGCGCTGATAAAGCGTCAGAAGCGTACCTTGGTTAACTTCCAAGAGAACTTCCTGATCCCCTTCATCCGCAAGACAGCCTACCGCTACATGCAGTATGACCCTGAGAACTATCCAGCAGTTGACTACACGTTCATCCCCTTCAGCTCTCTTGGAGCTATGGCGCGTGAATACGAAGTAGCGCAGCTGAGTCAGATCCTTCAGGTCGTACCACCGGACTCTCCAGCACACGGAGCTATCGTTAAGGGAATCATCGACCACCTCAACGTCACCAACCGTGAAGAGCTTATCGGAGCCATCGAAGCTGGTTCTCAAGGGCCTAGCCCAGAAGAGCAGCAGATGCAGCAACAGCAGCAGCAACAGCAGATGGCGCTTATGCAAGGGCAGATTGATTTGCTCACGGCACAGGCGATGGAAGCTGGCTCACGCGCACAGAAGAATCACATCGAAGGGCAGCTAATGCCACAAGAGATGAGTCTTAAGTATTCTGATGTTGACGGTGATGGTGCAGCTGATGAGCGAGAGTTCAACCGAAAGCTGAAGCTGTCTGAAGTCCTACTGAAAGAGCAAGAGTTACAGCTCAAGCAGGATGAGAGGCTAGAGTCTGCTAAGGGTAAAGCCGAGGCAGAGATGATAAAGCAGTTAGAAGGAATGGCGTCACAAGCGCCACAAGAGCCACCACAAGGAATGTGAGGCTCAGTAGGGGGTAGCATAGGGTTACCCCCTAATCTCCCTTAGAGAGCCATTGAGGGCCTCTGAGGGCATTATAAGGAAAAAGTATGACAATTGATTTAAGAACATACGACAGTGGCTACTACGGCTACATGAACCAAGAGGTTCGTGAGGCTATTGGGGACATGCAGGATGCTGGTACTTTCCTAGGTACCTTCAACTCACCTACTCCCTTCCTAGCTCGCGCTGCTGGTAATCAGGCAGAGAAAGGCGACTGGGGACTGGACGCATCTAGCGGACAGCTATATGTATATAACGAATTATCTGGTAGCTTCTATGCTGCTGGACTCAGCGAAGCAACTGTACAGTCGTTGATTGATGCATCAGGCGGCTACGGCGGCGTGACCACATTACTCAGCTCTAACGTAGCTCTCGCTGGTGGTGCTGCTCAAGGCGTCGCTGACCCGCTTAACAATACAGCAGGCTGGCACTTTAAGAACACCTCCGACATCACTAACAAGATCAACTGGTACTACCTGTCTAACAGCAACCCCTCACTGAACATGACCAAGGTTAACTTGAACAGCATGTACGCAGTGGTTGATGTACGGGCAGCAGGCTCACCATTCTTTAGCGTATACACCAAGCCTACGGGCAGTGGTGATGCAGCTGCTTGGTACAAGTCTCGCTTCACCTACGCACCTGTTAACTACGACCTGACGGCATACGTCGGCCAGACCATCCTCCTCTACTGGGGAACTGATCCGGGCGATCACGCAGGTCTGCCACGAGTCGAAGCTGTACTGGATACGTTCAGCACAGTCGGCCCTCAGTCAGACGCTGAAGAGGTGTTGTTCGCAGCGCTGTCTACATCCACTAGCTACCCAGCTGGTACGTACGACTTCGTAGTAAGCAACGTAGCGTACGAGTACAACAACATCGTGAGCCAGTTCCTACTGTCAGCCCCCTCTACAGGCGGCGCAGAAGAAGCTACTCCAGACGACGCATTCGTTCGCATGGATGGCGTTAACGACTACATCAGCTTGTCAGGCACAGGCGCTATCTTGGACTACACAGCCTCTTGGTCTGTAGCTTGTGAGATCGTTGAGCTGCCTAGCATTACGAGCGACTCTAAGTTTATGACGCTGTTCCGCTCAGGCAACAACGCTCTGACTCTGCGACGCGGTGGATCTAACTGGGGCTTCTACGCCGCAGCTGGCTACTACTCTGCTGGACAGGCCAACACTTGGTACGCTCCTTCAGCTGGATCAAAGGTGGTGTTCACCTGTGACGGCACTAAGATAGCTTACTGGTTAGACGGCGTACGTCGTGCTAACGTCACCATCAACCAAACCTACCCAAGCCTACACTCCAACGACAGCGTTGAGTTTGGACGCGGCGGGATCAGCTTCGGCCAAGGCGCAGTTGTAGACTTCGAGGGTGGCGTAGACAACCTGCTGTTCACCAATGACGTAATGTCGAATGCTCAGATAGCCGAGTGGTTCGCAGGCGGTGATGTAACACAGCACAGCTACTACAGCTCAGCTCGTGACTTCGTACCATGCGGTGAGGGTACATTCCCTAACGTAGTGGGCGAGAAGTCTAACGTGACTGGCAGCCTTGTTAACGGAACATCAGATGACTTCGTGGAGCGTACATAATGAGTAAGAAATATTTTGTCGTACGTAATGTAGCAGCCATTGGTGATGGGGTTCAAGTAGCTGCTGGGGACATCCCCGGTACGTCACCTGCTCTGTTCACAGGTGGTGATACTACTAGCGGAAACTACTACTTCTACAAGGTTCCTGCTGACGGCGTGGCCCCTACTGGAGCCTCTGTCGTAGAGCTTACGGTTGATGAAGCACAGGTAGCGGTACAGTCTGAGTTGCTTAACGGCGGCGTGACTACTGCTGAGTTCATCGCTAAGGAGCAGGCAGTAGCCCAGATGCTACGTGCAGAGTTCATGGTGGCGCAGGCTGCTTTGAGCATTGCAGCAGCTGAGGCGCTGTTCACAGCCCTAGAGCCAACGTCACACGCACTGTCAGCGGGTAGCTTAAACATAGCCTACTTCCGCTTCAATGCTTCGACTATTGACCAAGCTACTAAGGATGCATTCAACCCACTGTTCGAGAACTTCTTCCGTAAGTTCCCGCGCAACCTAACGTAAGGATACAGTTATGTGTCAAAGATGCGGATGCGGTAAGGGTAGCAAAGGCTGCTCCCACTGCAACAAGTCCTCCAAATGAATATCTGGACACTGTGGCTTATACTTGTATTGAACGACGGCTCAGTATCCATCATGGAAGGCCGTCAATTCTCAACTGAAAACAGCTGCCGTCAGGTAGCAAACTACGTACGGGCCGAGGGTATCTCTGGTACCGCACGTGCAATCCCGGTGTGCAAGCTGCATACCAATACCTAACACTACGCAGGAGCGATAATAGTGAAAGACTTTGTAAAACTAAGCCAACTGGAAGACGTTATCACACAGATGAATAGCGTATTTAAAGTCCTCGAAGGACGCATCGAGAAGCTGGAAGCTGCCGCAGCAGCCAAGCCCACCATCTCACGCGCCAAGCAAGGGGACAAGTAATGAATCAGAAGTTCTTTGAAGATGCTCGTGAGATGTTCATGACGCAAGGATGGAAGGACTTCGTAGCCGCTAAGGAGGAAGACATCGCTGGTGCTCGCATTGAGAACATCGCTGATGAGAAATCCTTCTGGATGGCTAAAGGTTCTCTCCACGTCCTACACCAAATCGTAGGCTTTGAGAACTACATTACACACTTAGAAGCACAGGAGGCTGAAGATGCGTAAGATCTTCGACGCTCGCTGCGAATCTTGCAGTACAGTATTTGAGGCTTTTGACGAACTAACCGCAGTGGTACGGTGCGATTGCGGTGGAGACGCCAAGAGAATCATAAGCCCTGTCCGAACTCACCTAGACGGTACCTCAGGGGATTTCCCCGGAGCTGCTATCAAGTGGGCTAGGGATCACGAACGCAGGGCTAAAACTGGTGGACAACGCTAAGGCACCCACCAACCAACTTAATTCCACAATCCTTATTGGACGGAGTATATCACATGGCACGAATTGTAGACTTTGAAGAACACTCAGAAGACAACCAGAACGAAGAAGAAACTGTATCATCAATTGAGGAGATGGAATCAGCGACGGCTGAAGCTCTAGAACCTGAAGCGGTGGTAGAGGAGTCCGCCTCGGAAACTGACCTTCCTGAGAAGTATCAAGGTAAAAGCGCTTCAGAGCTAGCAGAGATGCACAGTAATCTCGAAAAGCTAATGGGCAAGCAGTCACAGGAAGTAGGCGAACTACGCAAGGCGTTCGACGCGATGGTGCAGGACAGCATCGTTTCCCGTAAGACTGAATCGCAAACTGCACCGGAACCAGAAGTCTCTGACGTTGACTTCTTCACTGACCCGAAGGCTGCTGTAGCTAACGCTGTAGCCAACGACCCAACGCTCAAGCATGCCCGCACTGTTGCGGCTGAGATGGCGAAGAAAGAGGCTATGGCTTCTCTCCAGTCTGCTCACCCTGACATGAAGGAAGTGCTCAGCAACACTCAGTTCCAAGAGTGGGTCGGAGCCTCTAAGATCAGAACCCAGCTGTATCAATCAGCAGATCAGAACTATGACTATGACTCAGCTAATGAGTTAATCAGCCTCTGGAAAGAACGGGCTGAGGTTGTACAGAAGACTGCCGCTATTGAGAAGCAGGCGCAGAAGCAAGAGATCAAGAAGGCCGCTACTGGTTCTTCGCGATCAAACCCCTCTGGTCAGACCACGAGGAAAGTATACCGCAGAGCCGATATACGAGAACTAATGACCCGCGACCCTAAGCGATACGAAGCTATGCAGGACGAGATCCTCAAGGCGTACGCTGAAGGACGGGTCAAATAACCTAACCCAAACCTTTAAGGAATTTTACCATGGCACTTGGAACTCCACATGTAACTAACGCTACCGCCGCTACTTTCATCCCAGAAATCTGGAGCGACGAGATCATTGCTTCTTTCGAGAAGTCTTTGGTTATCCGTCCTTTAGTCCGTGCAATGAGCATGGTTGGTAAGAAAGGCGACACCGTTCACATCCCTAAGCCCGATCGTGGATCAGCTAACGCTAAGACTGCTGAGACTCAGGTTACTTTGAACGCAGCTAGCACCAACGAGCTTGTTGTAACTATCGACCAGCACTTCGAGTACTCACGATTCATCGAAGACATCACTGACATCCAAGCTTTGTCTAGCCTTCGCAAGTTCTACACCGAAGATGCTGGCTACGCTTTGGCTGACAACGTTGACTCAGCTCTGATCGCTGAAGCTAACACTGGCTTCACTGCTAAGAAGTCTTTCGTCGCTGGCGGTATCGCTGACGAAGCTGGCGCTACCACGACTGCTTTCAACGACGAAGGCTTACGTGCTGCTATCGCTATCCTTGACGAGAACAACGTTCCCGGCGACAGCCGTGTACTGGTTGTATCTCCTACTGTTAAGGCTGACATGTTGGGCGTTTCTAACTACGTCTCAACTGACTTCGTATCTGGTCGTCCTACTGAGACTGGTTCATTCGGAAGCCTGTACGGCGTTCAGCTGTACGTCTCTACGAACCTTACTGGCAACGCTGGTGAGAAGAACTGTCTGCTTATGCACAAAGATGCTTTGGTCATCGCTGAGCAAGCTGGCGTTCGTACTCAAACTCAGTACAAGCAAGAGTGGCTCGCCGACTTGCTGACTGCTGACATGCTCTACGGTGTTGAAACTTACCGTCCTGAGTGTGGTGTTTTACTCGCTGCTGCTGTATAAGTAGCACAACCTTAGTGGCCCTCTCGGGGGCCGCTTTCTTCTGTTAGTCCATTCGCCCAACAGTGGGCTTACACAAGAATCCAAACGGAGACAATCAATGTCAATTAACTACACGTACAACCCCAACTGGATCAACCGCGACTCCCAGCCTGATGGCTCTGCCTTACGTGTTGTTAAGGCTGCTGACTTCGAGTCGGAGTGGGTGAGTATCCAGAACTCTTTCCTAGAAGCCGCTACTGCTGCCTCTCCTGTCTTTACAGGCGCGGTAGACGTACAAGGTAGCGTGACTGCCACAGGCACTGTAGCAGCCACAGGCGCTGTTACAGGATCTAACATCAACGCCTCCAACTGGGATACAGCGTTCGGTTGGGGCGATCACGGTACTGAAGGCTACTTAGTTGCTACAGGCGCTAGCTACAACAACACCAACTGGGATGCAGCCTTCGGATGGGGCAACCACGCTTCTGCTGGATATGCTTTAGCAGCTGACGTACCTACCGTCTCTGGCTACAACAAGTCCAACTGGGACACGGCATACGGATGGGGCAACCACGCATCAGTAGGCTACGCTCTGGCTTCTAACGTACCTACCAAGACAGGCTCTGGAGCCAGCGGAACTTGGAGCATCAACATCACAGGTAACGCAGCTACAGCTACTACAGCCACCTCGGCTGTGTCAGCCACTACGGCTAACAACGCGCTGGCATGCTCTGGTAACTCAGCGACAGCTACTACAGCTGATGCAGCTTACACAGCAGGCACAGCTACTAACTGCTCACGCTCCATCACCGCAGGTACTAACCTATCAGGCGGCGGCGCTTTGACAGCCAACCGTACGATTAGCCTCGTAGCTGAGCCTTCGCTCACAAGCGTAGTGCTAGGCAACTGGAAGATATTCGACAGCGGTACTGTACTCTACTTCCAATACAACGGCAACAACGTATTCAAGATTGATTCATCTGGTAACACAACTGCTGAAGGCGACGTAACAGCTAAAGGCTCAGTCTAAGGAGATAAGGAATGGCACGAGTAAGACGAGATAACGATGCACGATATGCGCTTCGTGCCAGCTTCGTAGACGAGAATGGCGACGTAATCCAAGGCGACAAGATAGTCGTAAGAACAGACAAGAACGTAGACGGCGGAGCAGCTGCTTCGATCTACCTACCCAAGCAGAAAGTAGATGGAGGAACAGCAAGTGGCTGATATTATTCAGATCCGAAGAGACACAGCAGCTACGTGGACGGCTATCAACCCCGTACTGGCCTCGGGTGAGTTCGCAGTAGAGACTGACACTGACCAGATGAAGCTAGGCGATGGCGTCACAGCTTGGTCAGGACTAGCGTATCTAACAGCAGGCCCTCAGGGAATCCAAGGGATTCAAGGGGATCAGGGGATACAAGGCATTAAAGGCGACACTGGGGACACAGGCCCAATAGGACTTACAGGCCCTCAAGGGGAGCAGGGGATACAAGGTATCCAAGGCGTTAAAGGGGATACCGGAGACACAGGCCCAATAGGACTCACAGGCCCTCAAGGGGAGAAAGGGGACACAGGCGATGAAGGCCCTATGGGGCCAGTAGGCACTACCACAGACACACGCATAGACAACGGCGACATCACCAACTGGAACACAGCTTACGGCTGGGGCGACCACGGCGCACAGGGCTATGCTCTTGATGCTAACGTGCCTAGCAACACAGGCGCTGGAGCTTCAGGCTCTTGGGCTATCAGCGTCACAGGTAGCTCAGGGTCATGCACAGGTAACGCAGCTACGGCTACATGGGCTGATACGGTAGACGTAAACAGCAGTCAGACTGGGCAGAGTTCTTGGTATGATGTTGTATGGCACTCAGGGGATTCGGTGTATTCAACCCCAGCGGTAGAGATTCGACCGAGTACTGGGACGCTACGAGCTACATCTCTCAGCGGAGAAGGGTCGGCCATTACGTCATTGAGCGCCAGTAACCTATCCACGGGTACAGTTAGCGACGCAAGACTGCCAGCTACCATTAGCTCTAACGTCACAGGTAGCTCAGCGTCATGTACAGGCAACGCAGCCACAGCAACCACAGCCACTAACGTCACAGGTATCACACGTAACGTAGGGGACTACGGCTCCATCTCAGCTAACACAGCTCGGAATGGATACTATGGCTTTAGCTGTAACGGTCGCCTAGTAATGATGAACAACAGCACCACCACTGGCGGCTTATTCAACGACACCAACAACCAATGGATCTTGCAGTACACCCAGAACGGCGCAACTGAAATCCACCACGCAGGCGCAAAGAAGGGCTACACGTACAGCTCAGGCTGGCGAGTAACTGGAGCCATGCTGGCTACGGGTAACGTCTACGCCTACTACTCAGATAAGCGACTCAAGGATGTCAAAGGACAGATCACCGAAGCACTAGACAAGGTGGATGCCATTGAGACATTCTACTACACGCATAACGATACGGCTCGTGACTTAGGATACGAAGGCGACGAGATGCAGGTGGGTGTTGCTGCTCAGTCAGTACAGGCGGTTATGCCTGAGGTTGTACATAGAGCGCCTATCGATGATGATGGTGAGGGTGGTAGTGTAACAGGAGAGGACTACGTAACTGTAGACTACCCACGACTAGTACCGCTTCTCATCGAGGCAATCAAAGAACTGAAGGCTAAGGTCGAGGAGTTGGAAAATGGCAGTAGTAGGTAGCGGTCAGATTGACCTCAATCAGATACACGTAGAGGCCGGAGGCGGTAGCGGTACGCAAGCCTCACAGAACGACGCAGACATACGGGACTTGATTGGTAAAGGATCAGGTGTCCAGTCTGCGCTGACTGAGTGGTATGGCGCATCCGCTGCTGTCACTATAGCGGTTACCTCTGACTTCCTGACGTACCAAGACGGATTTACTGAAACAGGTGCGAGATCATACACATTTAGTAAGCCAGTGACTCCTACTTCTAACGTGGGGGCTGTAAGTTCACAGGCGGGATGGGTACCTAATAGCAACGGCATTACGTGGCTTGTATCTCAGTTCGCTACTACCTTCTCTCCGGGAAACGGCCCAGAGACTGCTAAGATTGCTATGTTCTTTCGAGACAGCACGATAGACCCATCTATCCAACGAACCTCACAAGCCCCTCACTACACGTATGCTTGGCCTATGGGGAATATGACCATAGCATCCGACGCTAACTTCACACAGAACGTCATGACAATAGCGCCAGCCGATTGGTTTGCATCTAACAGCTCTAACAACAATTACAACAGCTGGTGCTCTGGTCTTGGATGGAGCTTTACTCCTGCAACAACTGCCGCTAGAGAAGAACTGTTGTCTCTGACCGCTGAAAACTTTCACGTTAAGATCGACAAACCATAAGGAGACTTTATGTCTAACTACAAAGAAACAACAACTAGCGGTACTTCTTACACTCGATCTAACACAGTGATCCTGACGAACGAGCCAGAGTTCAAGCACATTGAGTTCCAAGAAGAGCGCATAATCACACTAGCAAATGGCGAGGTGATACGTCAGCGTGGCGGTGCAGTGGACGCGGAGTTCACAGCAGACAACGTGAGTACTTCTTTCGCTGTCGTTAATCCGTTCACGCTTGAGGATACAGGGGCTACGGCTGCGTATTCTGATGTGTATGGGCTAATGACTAGCTTGTACTTGCACCTAGCTCAAGAGCGGGATGCGTATGTACCTCCAGCCGCTCCGGCTCCTGTCGCCGTAGATCCAGTACAGCAGGCTCAAGACGAACTAGACGCTATAACAGTGAAGCAGGTGGAGCTTGAGTCTTTCCTAGCTGATACACAGGGGAACTAAGAATGGCCCTACAAACATCAGGGAGCATTAGCCTCTCACAGATACAGACAGAGCTAGGCGGCAGCAATCCTATCACCATGACGGAATACTACAAAGGCGGCATATACGTTGGCTCTAGTGGACAAGGGAACGGAAGCATCCCTACCTCTGGTGCTCTGGATATGACAGACTTCTACGGCGCTGATAACACCATCCCCGGCCCCGTACCAGAGTGGCACTTCGCCACCGCATCCGGCAACGGTTCTTACTCTATCGTATCAGGCGGAGGCTATGATGATTACTGGGTAGGCATAACCAACGACGGCTCTTCTTGCTGGTCAGGCGCAGACAACGTAGGAATCATACGCTGTACTGCGGGAACGACTACGGTTGTAGCGGTGGGTGTTCGTGCCTCGAACATTGGCGGCTTCGCAGGCGCTAGTTACGGTGATGGATGGGTGTCGCACAGCGGTAAAGCTGGTTCTAACACAGAGCAGCTGTCTGGTGCTGGCACTCTAACCTCAGCCTCATGGAACGGATCTAACATAGTAGGTTTCGGAGTCAACTCACGTACAGTGTTTATGAACGGATCTACGGCAGGGTTTAGCCTGACCATGAAGAAATTCTACTAAGGAGATAACATGACACAGCAAGCCAAACCTGAAGGCGTGAGTCAGTATCTATGGGATAGAGCAACAGGTGCTTCTCCTTATGGATTCAACCCTACGCTAATCACTCGCGATCCAGCAACCAGAGATGCACTAGTGAATGCTGGATACGCGGACTTCGTTAAGAAGGCACACGAGTCGCACATGGATCAGGCGGCACAGCATTGGAGCGGCAACGGCGCTACCGATGATGTGTACGCTAGAGCCAACCAAGAGCATAGCTGGTATCGAGATAACTACGGAGCGTATAGTGGCGCAGTGCAGGCACCAAGTGGCCCAGCGCAGTCACCAAGAGGCCCCGGCGGTATGTTCGGCGGACTGACTGGCGTCATCAATAACGAAGTACGTCCACCTGAGAAGCCTGACTATCCCGGTGTGAAGTCTCCGTCTACACCAGATCCGTCTGGCCCACCACAAGAGCCACCAGTTCAGTTAGAACCTGAGGCTCAGCAGTTTGACCTAAGCGGCCCGCGTAAATCAACGCCTTTCCTTGATTCGTACATGCGAGCCAGAGAATCGGCACGAGCCACAGGGCCAGCGTCATCAACAATGAAGAAGTATATGGAGTAGAGGATGGAACAGACAGGGCTTGAGAACGAACTTATAGCTTCGGAGTTTGATTACGCTGGAGCCTTGGATACGATTTATGACTTGTCAGGCGGTCAAGATCCTAACTATCCCAACAGACCGGGATCAGGCGGCGATGAATTGATTGACGAGACTTTCATGAACTACGACTCAGCAACTAACGAGTCGCGCTGGGGTAGTTGGTTTGAGGATGCTACCGCTTATGGGGTAGAGAATCTTAGCATTGAAGATCAGGCCCTTTACGCCGAGGCAGGATACAAGCTAGGCTCCCTCTCGGAAGAAGAGGCTCAGGCTATATATGACCCAGCTTACGAAGCGATGCACTCAGACAAGGAAGGCTACGACCCTGAGACTAGAGAGTTGACTGAGACGTTCAGTGAGTCAGGCTCTAAGCTAGTCACTGATATTACGCGTCCTGTCGATTTCAACGACTACGGAGGTACTCTAGAGTGGTCTGGGGACTCTGGCAACATGTACAACGCTGGCTTGTCTAACACCACTGAGCGGGTAGTCGAAGACAAGGGTGGACTAGGCGGTGCGTTTGCCACAGTAATGGGGGATATAGCTCCTGTTGTTGTGAAGGGTGCGCTAAGTGCCGCTCTTGGAGCAGCGCTAGGCCCCGTAGCAGGTAAGCTGACAGGCGCTCTGGTAAACGCAGGGGTGTCTCCAGCAATAGCGTCGGGCATAGCTAATGCAGCCATCAGCAGCGCTCAGCAGCTAGTAATGACAGGCGAAATTGATCCTATGACAGCATTGATCTCGGCAGCAGGTGGCTACTTTGAAGAAGCAGGCATCGGCGGGATACTGGGAGACAGTGAGCTAGGCGACATGGTTAGCGGTGTTACGGATAAAGTCAAAGGCGTACTGACGCAAGTGAACGACTTAGTATCTACCGGGATGCCTTTAGTAGACGCAGCTATACAGGCTGGCGGCTTAGACTTAGTTAAGCAGATGGTTACTACTGGAGAGGTTGACTTAGGTCAGGCCCTTACTGCGGCTGTAAACGCAGGCTTCGGTGAGCAGATCAATGGCATGGTACAGGAGGCCAAGGAAGCAGCCTTAGCCGCCGGAACCCCAGAGGATGAGTTCGATGCGTGGCTAGCTCAGGACGAAGAGATCAGTCAGGCGTTCATTGACGCTGACATCAAAGACCCCTTCCTCAATCCTAACTACACCACCATCGGCGATGGCTTGATGCAGAACTCCGATGGCGAGGTGTTTAACTACGACGGTGATTCGATAGGCAACATGTCTGACCTCGACGTAGACGGTGACGGTGTGCTGAACGCTAACGATCTAGAGTTCGTGGAGTCCACGGGTGAGTACAGGTCAATACCTCAGGATGTTCAGGATGCTCTTGATCCGCCGATTAATGAAACGCCAGCTCTTCAACTACAAGACGGAAATACTTACTACCTAGACGCAGACGGTAATGTATACAGCGGAGATCAAGTAGCGTGGAGAGGCGGAGACGTCAATGATTATGTGGTACTAGGAACTGATATAGTTGCAGGGACTACAGCCACATACAGCCAAGGGTCTGACGTTTTCTACGACGCCGATATGAAGATTGTTCTTCGTGGTGAAGACGCCGGGATCATTAACATAGGTACAGGAAACGAGTTTACCTACGGTGAGCAGTATGAAGGCAATCAGATATTTGACGACGTTAGTGGAATACCTGCCGACTTAGGAGCTGCTCAATACAGCGGGACAGTTAGAGGAGCGCCGGGAGATCCCGGAGCTGAGTTCGATGTATACTACAACCCAGAAACAAATACAACTTACTTAGTCAATCAAGCCGATCCCACTCAGGTTAACAAGATAGAGGACACTACTCCTGAAGAAGTCCAGCAAGAACCAGAGTCAGACCCAGTAGACAGCACAGACGAGAACCTCACAGGCGGAGCCGCAGACTCTGGAGACGATGGCAGCCCTAACGAGAACCCGTACGAGGAAAACACTAATGTTGATGAAGAGGTTGTCGATTCAACCGAAGATGCAACTCTTGATAATACTCTCTTAAACACCAACGACAGCACTAACGACACTACCGAGGAGACAACCGAGGAGACTTCTGAGGAGACAACTGAGGAGACAACCGAGGAGACGACTGATAGTGAGATAGTAGATTCCAATGGTGAGGTTGTTGTCGAGACGGGTACTTCTAACCCTACGCACCGAACAGACCAAGTAACAGGTTTGCTTGGGGGAATCTTAGGATCTATCAGCGGACAAGGAGGCGACACCACCGAGACGGGAACTGAGGACGGTGCTGAGGACGGTGACGACAGCGGTGAGGAATCTTCCATCGGCGAAGAAGGAGACGACGAGGACGGTACTGATTCTACGGAAACAGGCGTTGGCGACGACGAGGTAGGTACTGGTGATCCCGGTATTGAAACTGGCCCCGGCGGTGAAGGCCCCGGCGGTGAAGGCCCCGGCGGTGACGGCGACGGCCGCCCTAGCAATCCTAATCAGTGGTCGGAGCTATTCCAATACACCACCATCAAAAACCCAGAGCTTAGTAAGTATGCACCTACTATAGCTTCCGTACGGAGTATGTTTAATGAACTATCTTAACGCAGTAAATCGCGTACTACGGCTCCTTCGGGAGCCAGAGATTGCATCGCTGACTCAAGGCGATGTGGTTTCTGACATAGTAGCTGAGTACATCAACGATGCCAAGCGCACCGTAGAGGACACTCACAACTGGAACGCGCTCCGCTACGACTGGACTTCAGTTATCTCAGCAGGTACTCAGGAGTTTGAACTGACAGGCAGCGGACGCCTACCAATGATTGAGAACGTATACGGCACTGACGGCACTGAGCTGAAAGAGCGGACGAACCAAGACCTGCGCCGTATGCAGTACCAGACTGGACAAGCAACTGGTACGTACCCAATGTACTACGCTGTCTCAGGACGCACAGCAGCTAACGATGTGAAGGTACGGGTACATCCCGCGCCAGTAGCTGACTACACTGTTGACACATGGGGCTACAAGAAGACTGTCGATCTGGCGCTGGACTCAGACGAGATCCTAGTACCAAGCAAGCCAGTCATCTACTTGGCATACGCCTTGTCTGCGCGAGAGCGTGGTGAAGTAGGCGGCCAGACTGCTGCTGAGATCTTCGGCGTAGCTAGTCAATACCTAAAGGATGCTGTGGCACAGGATGCCGCGCTTAATACTCTCGAATATAACTGGTACTCATAATGGCTAATCCACAGCAGAATGTCACACTCTCTGCTCCCGGCTTCATGGGCTTGAACCTTGAGGACGCACCGATTGATATGGATCAGCGGTATGCCTTAGAGGCAAACAATGCTGTGATTGACCAATTCGGTAGACTGGGAGCGCGGAAGGGGTTTTCGCCTTTCCTTACAGCTAGTCCTGACTCAACCGCTAAGATCAAGAACCTCGGTCGTGTCGTAGATAACGGAGTAGTTAGATACCTTGTCTCAGCAGAGACTCTAGGTGGTAACTTCATCTGGGAGATCGACAACATAAGCGGCAACCCTACAGCTACTCAGCTGACCTTGCCCGGAAGCGTAACCATCGCCTCAGCTGACGACGTTCAGTTTATTGACTTCGCTAACTACGGCATCATAATAACAGGCCAAGAGCTGATGTACATATCAGGCGGCGTGTTAGGCGTAGTATCTGGTGGGCCTGCATACGTAGCCCCAGACGGACTACAGGGTGGCGCTACTGTCCTCAACCCCACCACTGGTACTGCCGCTTATGGCAGGCTGTGGATCTCAGGCGGGGACGTAGGCGACGAGACGGTCTACTACTCAGACTTGAACAACCCCTTCTGGTGGTATGAAGCAGGCGTACCTACACAGCCTCTCAGCACTGCTGGTGTTGTTGATGTATTCGAGGCATGGCCCTCCGGTCGTGATCGTATCGTAGACATAGCAGGACACAACAACATGCTCGTCGTCTTCGGACGTAACAGCATCTTAGTCTACGGCAACCCTCAGGGTGACCCAGCAGCGCAGGGTGGTATCTACCTCGCCGACACAATCAAGAACATTGGCCTAGTAGATGGACAGGCTATTGCATCAGACGGACGCGACATGCTGTTCGTAGATGACACAGGCTTACGCAGCCTCGGACGTACGATACAGGAGCAGTCAGCAGCCTTAGGCGATCTGTCACGCCCTGTACGTTCCAACCTACAGCGAGCTATCACGAAGGCTATAACAGTAGGTGGCGGCATTAACTTAGTTTATGATCCCACCAACTCCTTCATCCTACTCATCATACGAGGCTCTAACGACGTATGGGTATTTGACACACGGCAGCCTATGCAGGATGGCAGCTACAGGGCTACACGATGGCCCGGAGTACCTATCACTAGCGGGCTGTACGTAGAGGAAGAAGAGCTGTTACTGCTTGGCTCAGAAACAAGCGCTCCTATGGTGCAGTATGATGGTCAGGTAGACTTCAACAGTCAGGCTTACAACTTTACGTACTCTTCTCCAGTGCTGTCCTTTGGCGATCCCATAAGGACTAAGATGGTGAAGCAGATAGACTACACGGTTGTGTCAGGTCTAGCTGAGTCTAAGGCGCGTGGGTCATGGGAGTACATCGGTACACGTCCTTACGAGAAGGGTGGATTCTTTGACCTACTCGGAGGCGATCCTAGCTACTACAATACGTTGGACTATCAGTTCAACACTACAGCACAATACGGGACTGGCGGCGACGTTATACGCAGCTACAAACTGAACGCTGACGGCAGCGGCGAGAATGTAATAGTTAAGTTCTCAGCCACTATCGACAACAGTAAGTGTTCTCTCCAACAAATCAATATCCAGTCTCTGATTGGGAGGATTAACTAATGGCAGATGAAATGGGGTTCTTTGAAAGCATCATGCCCGCAGTCGCCGGGGCAGGAAGTATGGCCCTAGGGATAGGCATGGCTTCCGAGCTAGGGCAGACAGGCCAAGAAGCGCAAACACAGATGGGAACGCTAGCTGGTCAGCTGAAGGACGACACAGCCTTTAAGGGCTACGGCGTTACTACAGGCCACGGCACAAGTACTGTAAACGCAGATGGCAGCACTGACTACGGCGTACCTAACAACCAAGCTATGCTCAACGCTGCTGACTCTCAGTTCAACAACGCATCTACCAGCTTGCAGGCAGCACAGCAAGCAGCTCAAGCCAACGCTGGCAACCCTGCGTACAATCAAGCTATGGGCCTGATTGGCGGTAACGCTCAGAACGCAGCCTACGGCAACGCTATGGGCGCACAGCAAGCAGGTATGCAAGGCTTGGCTGGACAGCAGAGTGGTATGCTTAATGCCTCACAGGCAGCTATGCAGAACGCTATGGGCGACAGGGCTGGACGTGAGCAAGAGATATACAACAGTGCTATGGCTATGCAACAGCCGGGACTAGATCAAGCTAGAGCAGCACAGCAGGCTCAAGAGTTTGCTCAGGGACGCAGCGGCGTACGTGGCAGCCAGTTCGGCGGCACAGCAGAAGACGCAGCTATGGCACGGGCACAGGCAACCGCACAGAACCAAGCAGCCTTCCAAGCCATGAGCCAAGGCCAGACGGAGATGATGAACCAAGCGCAAATGTCTGGTATGTTTGGACAGCAGGGTATGTCAGCAGCTGGTATGCAAGGGCAGCTAGGTAACAGCATGGGCAGCTTGGGCGCACAGAATGCTCAGCTTGGTCAAGCAGCTGGTGGCGCTATGGGTCAGCTGGGTCAAGGCCAAGCACAGCTAGGTCAGGCAGGCGCTAGCATGCTTAACCAGATCGGTCAGTCTCAGGCAGGACTCGGCAACATGCAGTACCAGAACAGCTTCATGCCATTGAACCAGCAGATTCAGGCAATGCAGGTAGCTCAAGGCAACGCAGGTATGTCTCAGTCAGGTCAGATGACAGGCGCAGGTTATGGCGCTCAGCTCGGACTCGGCGGCATACAGGCAGACATCAACGCTCAGAAGGCGTCATCAGAACTGTACGGCAATATGTTCGACAGTATGATGGACAACTCAGGCGCTGCTGGTAAGGGCCTTGATAGCATCTGGGAAAAAATCTTCGGATAAGGGGAAAGTAATATGGCAGGCGGAGATCAGTCAGTAAACCTGAGTGGCATGCTCAATTCGATAGCCGGGACTATTGGCTCCGGTTACGAGATTAACGGCATGAGCGCAGGACAAGCTTTAGGGAATAACATCCGTGAAGCAGCTAAGCCTAAGCTGGACATGAACGATCCCCAGTCTATCCGGGACTACGCTGGATGGGCTGGCCGTAATGGTCAGCAGAAGGAATCTACATTGATGCTTGAGAAGGCAGCAGAGGTGGAGAAGGAGCAGGCGATAGCTAAGAAGAAAGGCGCTGTCGCTAAGGACACAGCGATGGGTATGAAGTCAGCCGCAGACGGAGACGTTACAGGGCTGGAACGTGCCATTGCTGATGCAGCTAGGAAGGCCCAAGAGGCTGGACAGGCTGGTGACCTAGACGGCGTGGACTTGTACCGCAAGGAAATGGAAGCACTCTCAGGGCAGCGTAACGCAGCCAAGGGCGTACAGACAACCAACAAGGGTAACGGTATCCTCCATCTGGAGAATCTGCTGGAGAACCCAGACGTAACGGAAGAGCAGAAGCGACAGATCCAGACGCAGCTTGATGTGCTTAAGCAAGACAACAAGGCAGTCCTCGCAGCCAACAACACTAAGATAAGCAACATGGCGGTGGAGCGGCAGCAGCAGGCGGCTCAGGAAGACGCGTTGGAAGCTGAGGCTATGACTAAGATCATGGCAATCAAAGATCCAGACGAGCTGTTAGATCTTGAGATTCCGCCCGAGATAGCTGGTAAGTTGCAAGGCGTCATCAGCAGCCGTGAGTCTATGCTCGTACGTCAAGAGCAGCGCAACGAGAAGGACGCTGAGCTAACCCAAGCAACCTTCAACCAAGCAGACAGAGAGTTCTTCGAAGGCTTAGCTGCTGAGGCAGGCGACGGTGTTGACTTCGACGCTAGGATGACGACGATTGAAGAAGCACAGAAGAAGGCTATGAAGGACGGCAAGTGGAACAGCGAAGCCGAACGCCTCGCCTTCCTCAAGACGCAGGCTCGATTCGAGAACGAGATGTTCAATCAATACGCAGCCGCTACGTCACAGGAAGGAAGACTGAGGCGTGAAGCAGAAGATCGTGCTGTACTGGCGTACGAGGAGGCTAAGCTAGAGGCTCTGGCTGGCCCGTCTCCGAGTCAGATTGATGACTTCAAGAAGGGCAGGAGAGACATGACCGACGAAGAAGCTAGGCGTGGTGTACAGACTATGCTGAATCAGCGTCGTGATAACTTGCGTCCTCGTACGGAGCAGGAGACTAAGACTAAGGAAGAGTTCCTAGCCTTGCCTGTTCCAGCTGATGTACCTCCAGCGAAGACAGCTCAGAATGCTTTCAAGAAGTTCATGGAGAACAACTATGAGAAGCTACAAAGCAACTTCGACACAGACGCAGAACGTATTGAGTTTGCGTTGAAGCAGCTGGGCATGAAGAAGGGTACGCCGGGACTAACGGAACAAGAGAAAGAGCTAACATCCTCAGTAGGAGTGGGCAGTCAATCGACTGACCAGTATGCTCCGGGTAGGAATCCATACGGAATGTAATAGGAGAAGCCAGTGGCTGACGAATGGGATATGAGTGGTACGGAAGAGTGGGATATGTCAGGTTCGGAGGAGTGGGATATGTCTGGCTCTGAAGAGTGGGACATGTCTGGCTCTGAAGACTGGGATATGTCAGGGAGCGACGAGTGGGACATGGGCGGAGCCAAGAGTGAGGACTACAGTGCCTTGCGATCGGGCGTCGTCAACCTAGTCGAATCAGCTACTGGTTACGGTACGGAGCTAGATGCTCTAGTCCGTCGAGTTACAGGTGACGCAGACAGTTTCGATGAAGCACACAGGCAGTCAATGGCTGACATTGCTACCCTCGAAGCTGAAGACAAGTACGTTAACTACCTCACCACAGGCGTGGGCTTCGCTGCTGGATTCCTAATCCCCGGCGCTGCCTTCGCTAAGGTTGGTAAGGTAGCTGACGCTGCTGCTAAGTCTAAGGCTATGTGGACTGCTGGCTTGATAGGCGGTGCTGAGGGTGCAGCCTACGGCTTCGGCACAGGCCACACGCTTGAGGAGCGCGGCACAGGGGCACTCATCGGTGCTGGCTTAGGCGGCGCTGCTACTGGTGCGTTAGGTAAGTGGGTGATTAAGTCTGATGAGGAGCTAGCTGCGGCTGCTCTCTCTGCTTCTAAGAGGAAGGGACGTGGTACATTCATCGGCGGTGAGGAAGGCTTCAACCGTGTAGAGACAGCTAAGGCTCCATCTTCTGCACAGCACATGATCGATACTAGCTCACAAGATAAGGGTATCAAGGCTATTGACGACGCAGCTGAAGAGCTAACGCCAGACGAAGGCGCTTACGGCACCATCAAGGAAGCCATTCGTGGCATGCGTAGCTGGAACGAGAAGCACGTCTCTGCACGATTTGGCAAGCTAGCTGATGATGCTGAGCAGATGGGCCGTCGTGGTCGCACTGAGATCGACAAGTCAATGACTGACACGCCTGAGATGATTCAGGTTAACGAGAGACTGGCTGCTAGTCCGGGCCTTAAGAACATCCTCGTCCGTGTCAACCCAGACCTGAAAGACGGCTCACGTCTCGACTGGGACGGAGCACTAGCTCTGGCTACTGACCCCGCCGATAAGCAGGCGCTGAAGTCTCTACGTAACTACGTCAGAGAGCTACAGATCAAAGACCCTGCTAACATGAAGGTAGATGCGGATGGTGTAGTTAAGTGGGAGGTTACAGACTACTTCCCCACTAAGGCTCTTGGGAAGATCCGCAACAAGGGTGGCGCTGCTAGGACTGACCAGTACGACGATCCTATGGAAGCTATACGTGAGTACGCTTACGACATCAACGATGCGTCGGAGATGGCTCGTAGATTCTTTGGTGATAAGATTGAGATGGGTGATGACTCATGGATGCGTGATGTTATCGTTAAGTCTAACGGAAAGGTTAGCCGTACAGAGGCAGTCATTCAGGCTATCGGCAAGCGAATCGTCAAGGACATTGATGGCCCTGATGCTAAGCAGGTGAGTGATCGTGCTCGCTCTGTACAGAACAACGCTATCAACGGCTTGCGTACTCAGTTCGTAGCAGCACGTCAGGGTGGTAATGCTATTGGTTCCGTCATGCGACGTGCCACATCTACCGCTCTGCTTGCCAACCCGCTTAACGCAGTGCTGAACATGGTCGAGGGTATCACAGCTCCCATCTATCAGAACGGCATAGCGGCGTGGATGGAAACCGTACCGGATGCTATCGTCTCCACCTTCCGCCCCAAGGGTTTGAACCTGTCTAAGGGTTATCTGGACGACATGACCTCTGGTCACGGTGGTCAGTACATGGGCGAACTTGCCAACACAGGCAAGGCGGCCTTTGATGATACGGCTAGAGACCTCGCTGTCTTCGGTGGCTTGACTAGCGATAGGCTATCAGGTGGCGTGGATGCGCTGGGCAAGGTGATGTACAAGGTGTCAGGTGTAGACACAGTTAACCGCATGGGTCGTGAGATCCTTAGCAACTCTGCGCTCAAGCGTGGTGGTAAGCTGGCGTTGAAAGGCGATGAGAAGTCTATCGCTAAGCTGATGAAGCACGACGGTATGCGTGGGTTGTCCGAGGTAGAGTCTAAAGCTACCATCCGGGCACTGAAGAAGTTCAGGGAAGATCCTGCGTCACTATCACAGAAGCAGAAAGACTACGTTATGAACTTCGCTGGCTCTTCTCTGAACAAGTGGCAGCCTGTCAGTGCATCGTCTATGCCTAAGATATTCCATGACAACCCTAACGGGCGCATGCTTTATTCCATGCTGTCATATATGAATAGGCAGATGAACAACATCACCGACGACATCGGCATTAAGTTTCAGCAGGCGGCGGAAGCTGGTCTGAATACCCCCGAGGGGCAGAAGCTTATGAGGGAGGCATATTCCAACGGTGCTAAGTACGCAGGATTGTTCGGCGTATTGGCGGGAACATGGAACACAGCTAGGATGGGACTTGATCCTTCAAAGGACAAGCCATTTATGGAGGTGTTCACTCCTGAAGGCATGGCCGAGGCAGCGACTGCTGATCTCGTGAGTAACATGACGATGGGTTTGCTTAACATACGCGCACCAGCCTACGGCAAGAAGGTAGGAAGCATTGAGTCAATGATCCCCGCTCCGCTATCAGCCGTTGGTAACATGGCGTCTGGTGTCATTAAGGGCGTTGGCGAGATGGCTGAAGGTGAGCGTCCTGATAGCCTGCTAGGTGCTGTACAGAACTACGTCCCCGGTGTATCTAACGTGGACAGAATGTACCGTATGGGCACAGGTGAGCGACTACTAACCGATGATGGCTCAGGTAAGGGATACATCACAGGCAACGGCGCACTCGATCAGGGTATGCTGTATGATTTAATTAACCAGTAGGGGCCTCCGCGCCCCGTTCTCGCATGGAGGCGGGGCATTATGGAGGATGGGAAAGTGATTGAACGACTAGCTAAGGTGGAGGTATTAGTGGAGACACTGTATCACCGCAGCGACGAGCGGCTAAATGTAATAAAGGATAGGTTTGACGGTGTAGATCACCGCTTCGACAAGGCAGAGCGCAGATCCAATTGGTTTTGGGGTCTGGTCATAACCACAGCGCTAACGATAGGAGGGATTTATCTTGAAGCGATCTTCAGTAAGGACGATAGCTATAAGCCTCTCGCTCCTGTTCGTGATGAGCGGGTGTAGTGGGTTAGATGTAGCGAAGAAGTTAGCGAAGGCTACCGTAGGCTCTGAGAGCGGCATAGAGGTAGATGCTAATGCAGGGCAGGCCAAGACAGAGGGTGACGATAGCGTTGCTCAGAACGCCAACACGGCTGTCTCAGTGGCAGGGGGTAGGACGGAGGAGAACTTCGAAGGCCCCGTAGGGCAGGTGATTAACGAGTCGGGGTTGAAACCCTACGAGCTATTGTTATTAGTATTGCTCGCGGGTTGGGCTATACCGTCACCGGCAGAGATGCTCGTCGGGATAGCTAGAACGGGCAGACAATTCTGGCTGACCATCACGGGCAAGCTCCCATCGTAGTGCAGCCTTGACGACTGACTGGCGTAGGTGCTCGACTGCTGTGTGATTCTCGTTACCTAGTGGATCACCCTTGTAGGTGAACCCGTCAGCAGCGAACAGAGGCACACGGGCATTGCCTGAGTAAGACATGATCGTACCTTTGTAGCACTCTTTGGCATCAGGCTCAGGGGACATGCAGTACCCCTTCTGCCCAGCACCACCAGCGTCGTGAGCATGTCGCAGCCCTAGGTTATGGCCTATCTCATGAGCTAACGTCTTAGGATCACAGCCTGACACTGACACACCGTTGGTGTAGCTGGCGATACCACAGTAGGCGTCACCAAAGAAATGAGGCATAAGCCCTATCACTAGGTCAGCACCATACTGGCTGTAGTCACGCTGCTTCAGACCGTTGTAGGCAGAACTCTTAGTGTCGCCCATCTCATCCCACGTCTCGATGTGTTCGATGATGAAGCGCACAGGTACTCCGCTATTGCGGTACATCTGCTCAGCCTGACGTAGCCAGTCAATGGCTCTACGCCACGGCTGCCTTCTACTGTCCCAGTCACGGTGCAGTACCAACACGACAGAGATCGGTGCCTCTCCCATGA
>Ga0206131_10000897_pt1 | contig 39869 bp, 32 predicted proteins | sample Helgoland_Spring_FD_148636 | JGI IMG/M metagenome (GOLD analysis project Ga0206131, IMG submission 148636) | Pelagic subsurface seawater microbial communities from Kabeltonne, Helgoland, North Sea - Helgoland_Spring_Bloom_20160517_1 | ecosystem: Environmental > Aquatic > Marine > Epipelagic ... | reverse complement strand
GCGCTGGATCGAACGGAGCAAGTCGCGATGGCAATCACTTTTTCAGAAAGCCGTGTGACGCATTCAAGGCTCTGTGAACTAACTGATGCCCACCCCTCCGATGTGAGCAAAGCTCTCCGTCACCTTGTCGAAAACGAACTTCTACTTCCCGCAGGTAGCGGACGAGGGACTGTATACAGATTCCACTTCACGCCTGAGGCGAGCCCTGAAGACGTTTTTGGTGAGGAGGGGTCTACACCCGCTCCGGCGAGGTCTACAATTAGCGTGCCTAGCTCCACAATTAGTGGGTCGAGCTCTACAAGTAAGAGCGGAACGGGAGCATCAAATCGGGATGCCGAAGGCCGCCTTCTTGCTGATCAGTTTAGCCTTCCTTTTGTCGATTCTGTTGATGCTCTGAATCCTAAATTTCTCGCGGATTTAGAGTCTATTTCCGAGGAGCCTCGCTCCAAAAAACGAATGAATAGGGAGGCACTAAGAGACATCATCGTCGCAGTCTGCAAAGGTCATTTCATCACGATCAGATCCTTGGCAGTAATTGTGAACCGCAACGAGCGTTCCCTTCGGCAGGACTATCTGGCACAGCTATGCAGGGATAAACGCCTTAAAAGAGCGTTTCCCGATACTCCGAACCACGAAAAACAAGCCTACACCAAAGCATGAGCATCGAAGCATCCAACACCGTGGCCATGACCCAGTCCGAGCAGGTGCTTGAGGACGGGCTGGTGGCGCAGTTGGTTGGTCAAGGATACACGAAGGTGGCGGTGACGGACGAGGCATCCATGCTGTTGAACCTGAAGGCGCAGTTGGAGGCTTTCAACGGGGTGGAACTGACGGACGGGGAATTCACAAAGGTGCTGCACCACCTGAACCGGAGTTCGGGGGTTTTCGCGAAGGCGAAGACCCTGCGGGACAGGATGAAGCTCACCAAGGAGGACGGCGAGACGGTCTATCTGGAGTTCTTTGATTCCAGCCATCCTCTGCGGAACCGTTGGCAGGTGACTCAGCAGGTGGCGATGGACGAGGGCAGCTACAAGAACCGCTACGATGTCACCATCCTCTGCAATGGCCTGCCGGTGACGCAGATCGAGCTGAAACGGCGCGGGCTGGAGATGAAGGAGGCTTTCAACCAGATCCAGCGCTACCAGAAGCACAGTTTTTGGAGCGGTCAGGGACTGTTCCACTTCGTCCAACTCTTCGTGATCAGTAACGGGGTGAACACGAAGTATTATGCCAATGCTCGGAAGCAGTCCTACAAGCAGACCTTTTACTGGGCCAGTCAGGACAACAAGACCATCCGCGAGCTGAAGCCATTCACGGAGGCTTTCCTGAACCGGGAACACCTCGGCGGGATGATAGCCAAATACACGGTGCTGAACGAGACAGCCAAGATCCTGATGGTGCTGCGCCCTTACCAATTCTACGCAGCGGTGGAGATCGTGGAGCGGGTGATTCATCCGCCGGAGACCGATCCCAATGGCTACGTCTGGCACACCACCGGATCAGGCAAGACGCTGACTTCCTTCAAGGCGGCGCAGATACTCACTGGGCTGCCGGGCATTTGCAAAGTGGTCTTCGTGGTGGACAGGAAGGATCTGGATTACCAGACGATCAAGGAGTTCAACGGCTTCAGCAAGGGGAGCGTGGACAGCACGAACAACACGCAGAAGTTGGTGGAGCAGTTCACCGACGAGACCAAGCTGATCGTCACCACCCTGCAAAAGCTCAACACCGCCATCAGCAAGCAGGCGTATCTGGCGCAGATGGAAAAACTCCAAGACGAGCGGATCATCTTCATCTTCGACGAGTGCCACCGCAGCCAGTTCGGTGACACGCACAAGCGGATCGTGGAATTTTTCCACAACCACCAGATGTTCGGATTCACCGGCACTCCGATCTTCGCGGATAACGCGGCGACCAAGAACGGCAAGAAGCACACGACCAAGGATCTCTTCCACAAGCAACTGCACACCTATGTGATCACGGATGCAATCAAGGACGAGAACGTGCTGAAATTCGCCGTGGAATATGTCGGGCGATATAAGAAGAAACCCGGCATCGCCACCGAGGTGGACATTGAGGTCGAAGGGATCGACACCAAGGAGCTGATGGAATCCCCAGCACGGCTGGAAAAGATCACCGACTACATCATCGACCGCCATCCGTTGAAGACCCGCAACAAGGAGTTCACCGCGATGATGTGCGTCAGCTCAGTGGACGTGCTGATCAAATACTACGAGCTTTTCTCGAAGAAGAAGGCTGAGGGGAAGCACAAGCTCCGAGTAGCGACGATCTTCAGCTACCGGGCGAACGAGGACGACAAGGGTGCGGACGGCATCCTAGACGAGGACGAAGAGGTAGAGGGCGGCGATGGAGGCAACCCACACACGCGGGACAAGCTGGAAGGCTTCATCGGTGACTACAACGGGATGTTCGGCACGAAGTATTCCACTAAAAACACGCAGAGCTTCTACAACTACTACCAGAACATCGCCAAGCAGGTGAAGGCTGGTAAAGTGGACATCCTGCTGGTGGTGAACATGTTCCTCACCGGATTCGACAGCGTAAGGCTGAACACGATGTATGTGGACAAGAACCTGCGCTACCACGGCCTGATCCAAGCCTACTCCCGCACCAACCGCATCCTCAACGAGGTGAAGAGCCAGGGGAACATCGTGGTCTTCCGCAACCTCAAGAAGCGCACGGACGAGGCCATCTCCCTTTTCTCCAACGTGAATGCCAAGGAGGACATCTTCGTCCCGCCGTATGAGGAGTATGTGAAGCTTTTCAATGCAGTGACGATGGATCTTCTGGCGCTCACGCCGACGGTGAAGGACGTGAAGAATCTCAACGACGAGGAGGAGGAACTGAAGTTCGTGCAACTCTTCCGGGAGCTGATGCGGCTGCGGAACATCCTGGAATCCTTCTCGGAGTTCGAGGACGGGGATCTGACCCTGCCCGCCCAGCGCTTCGCCGACTACCGCAGCGCCTACCTCGATCTCTACGACAAGGTAAAGACGGACGGCACCAAGGAAAAAGCATCCATCCTGGAGGACGTGGACTTCGAGCTAGAGCTGATCCACAAGGACGTGATCAACGTCCAGTATATCCTCAAGCTACTCGCCCAGCTCTACGATGCGGACGAAGCGGAGCAGAAGGAGCTACGCAAGCGCATCCTCGACAGCGTTGCCAGCGATCTGGAGCTACGCAGCAAACGGGAGCTGATCGAGAAATTCATCGAGCAACACCTTCCCGAGGCAGGCAGCGCAGCGGAGATCCCCGATTGCTTCGAGGACTTCTGGGAGAAGGAGCGCGTATCCGCCTTCGAGCAACTCTGCAAAGAGGAACAGCTCGACGCCGACAAGCTGAAGAAGGTCATCGACCGCTACGTCTACACCGGCGAGCAACCCCTCCCTGACCCGGACATCATCGAACTGATCACCAAACCCCTGAAAATCGCCGAACGCGGCCCCACCCGGAGGCGCGTGCTGGAGAAAGTGGTGGATTACGTAGCGACGTTTATCAAGGGGGTTGCGGCTTAGGCGATGGAGCAAACAAGGACTGCTTTCGGCGGAGGGATTGCAGTTAAATGGGGTCAGGAGCTGCATTTTAACATTTATCAATGGTACCAGGAGTCTCATTTGAACATTTTCGGATTTTCAAAATCGCCACTGAACCGGTGAAAGGGATTCGAAACTTTCCTTTTCAGGAGACAACAAGCCTGTTGTTCGTAGCAGCTGAAATGCTGAGATGAAGAGGAGTTCGAATCAGGGATGGTTCTGGGAAAGGCTGGTGCGGCCTTTTGCGGTGAGGCGGTATTTCTGAAGGCGGCTGTTGGGTTTATCCGGGATGGTGCGTTCGATGAGAGCGGCGGCGAGGGCGGGGTTAAGGTAGTTTGCTCGGAAGGTGGGGCGGTGGGTGAGGCCGAGGCGTTCCATGCACGTTGAGGCGCTTAGCTCCCCTTTTACAAGCAAGGGCAGGAGGCGGGCGACTTGGTCGGTGAGTGGATCGCTGACTTGGTCGGTGGCGGAGCTTTCCTGGAGCGAGGTGAGGATGGCGGCGAGCAGAAACTCGACGAAGGCGTTGGAGTTCCCCACCTTGTCGCAATTGGAGAGCACTTTGTAGTAATCCGCCTGGCGCTCGCGGATGACGGATTCAACCGGGAGGTAGGCGAAGAGTGGATTCCAACGACTCAGAACGAGCGTCTGCCAGAGGCGCCCGATACGGCCATTGCCATCGGCAAAGGGGTGGATAAATTCCAACTCGTAGTGAAAAACGCTGCCCACGATGAGCGGGTGGGAATCGGTGCGCTTGAGCCAACCGAGCAGATCCTTCATCAGGCCAGGCACGCCAGCAGCGGGCGGCGCGAGGTGGACGATCTGTTTGCCCTGTGCGATGCCGACGGAGCTTGTTCGGAATTTCCCGGCATCATCAATCAGGTCAGCCATCAGCAGGCGATGGGCGGCGAGTAGATCTTTAAAAGATGAGGGGTTCCACGATTCCATGGCGTCATAAGCAGCGAAAGCGTTTTTCACCTCCTGAACTTCACGTGGCGGGCCAAGCACGCGTTTCCCGGCAATGACGGCGGTGACCTGTTCCAGCGTGAGGGTGTTGTTCTCGATGGCGAGCGACGAATGGATGGAGCGGATGCGGTTTTCCCGGCGCAGGACGGGCACCTTGCCTGTCACTCCCAGTGCCTCCAAGCGCCCGAGCAGCGCCGCGATTTCCGCAACATGCGTGAGCATTGCAGTGGTCAGCGTGAAGGGTGGCTGGTAGCTGGCGGACATGACGTATATTTCCCGCACACGTGCCAGATGCCTGTGGCCAAAAATACTCCCGACGGGAATCGAACCCATATCTAAGGTTTAGGAAACCCTTGTTCTATCCGTTGAACTACGGGAGCTTGCGGGAAGCGATTCGTAGGCGCTTCGCGGCGGGGAGGCAAGCGTTAAGGAGAACTAGGAGCGTGGTCGCTTATGAAATCCATCGCATGTGTCTCCGACCAATATTCCGCGTCGGCTCCGAAGCCGACGTGACCTCCCCCGGAGGGCACCTCAAAATGGAACAGGTCGTTGTCTCGCGCTTCCGCGTGCGGATAGCATTCCGAGCCGAGGATGGGGTCGTTCGCTGCGTTCACAAGGAGGGACGGGATCGCGATGCCGGACAGGACCCGGCGGCAGCTGCTGCGCGTCCAGTAATCCTCTGCATCCTGAAAGCCGTGCAGCGGCGCGGTGAAGCGGTCGTCGAATTCCGCGAAGGTGCGGATGCGCTCCACCCCCTTGGCATCGATCAACCCAGGGAAAAGTTGCTGTTTCGCGACGACCTTCTCTCGCAGCGATTTGAGGAAACGCTCCATGTAGACCCGATTTTGCAGCTCAGTCAGTTTCCGCGAGGAGCAGGCAAGCTCGCAGGGCACGGAGAAAGCGACGGCGGTATCGATCTCAGGGTGGATGCCCGTGCCACGTTCACCGACATATTTGAGCGTGAGATTCCCTCCGAGGCTGAATCCGATGAGGCTGATCCGCTTCGCCGGATGCGTGCTTAGTGCGTGGCGGATGACGAGTTCCAAGTCTTCGGTTTTCCCGCTGTGGTAAAAGGAAGGGAGCCGGTTTATCTCGCCACCGCAGCCGCGAAAACTCCAGGCCAGCACATCCCAGCTGCGCCTCACAGCCGCCGCGGCCATGCCCTGAACGTATTTCGCCCGCGAGCTTCCCTCCAGCCCATGGGAAATGATCACAAGCCGCTCGCCGGCATCGCCTTGCCATTCGAGATCCAGGAAATCCCCGTCATCCAGCTCCAGCCTTTCGCTCCGCCCAGTCACCCTACCGGACTTGCGTAAAAGCACCGGATGGATCGTCTGCAAATGGCCGCCCTGCAGCCATAGCGGCGGACGGTAGGTGGAATTTCCGATGATCGGCATCCGCCTGTTGGTTCAATACCGTTGCGCAGTTTAGAACGGGAACTTGCCGCCTTTTCCTCCGCCGCCCATACCTCCGAGGCCTTTCATCATGTCGCCCATGCCTCCGGCTCCGCCCATCGCCTTCATCATGTTCTTCATCTTGCCGGGCGATTTCATCATCTTGCGCATCTCGCCGAACTGCTTGATGAGCTGATTCACCTGCATCATGGAAGTGCCCGATCCGGCGGCGATACGCTGGCGGCGCGAGGCCTTGATGATCTCAGGGCGCGAGCGCTCATAAGGTGTCATGGAAAGCACGATGGCCTCGGTGCGCTTGAGCTTGCTGTCGTCCAGCGCGCCTGTGGGAAGCTGCTTCTTGATTTTGTTGAAACCCGGCATCATCCCCAGCAAACCTTCCAGTGGCCCGAGGTTCTGTATCATTTTCATCTGGCCCAGGAAGTCGTTGAAATCGAATTTGCCGGACTGCATCCGCTTCATCGAGTGCATCGCTTCTTCCTCGTTCACCTTGTCGGCGACGTTCTCGACCATGCTGACGATGTCGCCCATGCCGAGGATGCGGTCTGCCATCCGCGAGGGGTGGAACTCCATCAGCTGATCCAACTTCTCGCCCTCACCCGCGTACTTGATCGGCTTCCCGGTGACCTCGCGCATCGACAGCGCCGCACCGCCTCGCGCATCGCCGTCGAGCTTCGTCAGGACGATCCCGGAGATTCCGACCGCTTCGTCGAAATGGGTCGCCACGGAAACCGCCATCTGGCCTGTCGCCGCATCGGCGACGAGCAAGGTCTCCTTCGGTTTGATGAAAGCATTCAGCTCCTTGAGTTCCCCGATGAGCCTCTCATCGATCTCCTGACGGCCCGCCGTATCGAAAATCAGGACGGTCGCTCCGATTTCCTCGCCGTATGCGATGGCCTCGCGGGCAACCTTGATCAAATCCTTCTCGTCCTTTTCTGGAGCGAATACCGGCACGTCAATCTGCCCTGCCAGCGTCACCAATTGGTCGATGGCGGCGGGCCGATAGAGGTCGCAAGCAACGAGCAGCGGCCTGCGACTTTCCTTCTTCAGGCGGCGGGCCAGCTTCGCCGAGGTGGTGGTCTTACCTGCACCGTTCAAGCCCACCATCAGGATACGGGCGGGCGGATTGAGATCGAGCGGTACATTGTCGCCGCCCAGAACTCGGGTCAGCTCGTCCTGGAAAAGTTTTACAATCTGCTCGCCGGGCTTGATTGATTTCAGGACATCCTCACCCGTCGAGGCCTCCTTCACCCGGGCGATAAGCTCCTTCGCCACACCGAACTCCACATCCGCCTCAAGCAGCGCGATCCGAATTTCGCGCAGGGCGTCAGTGATGTTGTCTTCGGAAATCTTTCCGACTCCACGGAGGTTCCGGAAGGTCTTGTCGAGGCTGTCGCTCAGGGCTGAAAACATGCCGGAGGCTACGTCTCAAAATTCAAATCTCAAATCTCAAAATTCAAAGCCAACCCGATTTCCCAAACTCCCCCACCCGACTGCCTCCCACTTCCCATGCCGTAATGTGCGAAAAACAGGTAATCCGTGCTCTTGATTCGCGGCCATTGGCGCGAATTCGCGGTCAAACTCTTCCTACTCATCCGGCAGATACGCGGCCTCCCTGTCGAGCTGGAATCCCCATTTCAGCAGAGTTTCCGTCTCCTTTCCGTCCGCGGTTTTCCATGTCACCTGCACGTTGCAAACCGGCTGCCTGAGGCGGCGGCTCACCTGCCAAGAGAACAGCTTGCCCTCGCTGGCGTAATTCGCCGGAACTTCGCCAAAGCCGGCCACCTGCATTCGCAGCGTCGCCGGATCGATGTTCTCCGCGGTGGAGAGATCTACGGAAATTTCCGGGAGCCGAGAGTTGATGATCGCGCCCGGCTGCGGCGCCACGGGAAACGGAAGCTTCTTTACAAGCCCGGATCCGGCCGCGCCGGGCAGGCTGGACTGCGAATCGCGGAAACTCGTGGCGAAATCGAAGATTTTGTCGTAATTGCCAAGGATCACGTAGCGGGGAAGGACATTGTTCTGCACTGACCGTTTCACCTTCCCGGGATGAACCGTAAAAAGATGGGTGTAGCCGAGCTCGGCTGCCTTGCCGAACATCTCCTCCGTGAAATAGCCGCCGGGATACGCGAAAGTGTCCACCGTCGTGCCGAATTTGCCTTCGAGGTAACGCTTCGATTCGCCCATCTCCTTATTCAGGAATTTATCGAACGCCTCCACGCCCCGCTTGCGGAATTTCTTCACCGTCTGTGGAAAGGGGTGGCTCACCGAATGGCTCCCAATGGTCGCACCGTTGGCCATCATTTCCTTGATCATTGTGGTCGTCAGCGCCTTGCCCCCGCCATCTACGTAATTCTTGTAGAGGTAGATCGTGAACGGGTAGCCGAACTCTTTGAGAATAGGGAAAGCCTCAGTGTAGGTGGATTTCCAGCCGTCATCCATCGTGATCACGATCGCCTTCGCGGGGATCGCCTTGCCGCTGTCCTTCCACGCTATGAAATCGGCCATCGGGATCACCGGAATGCCGAGATCGCGTATCGTCTCCATCTGCTTGCGGAACTTCGAGGTGCGGATCCGCATCGCGGTCTCCCTCTCATTCTCGGAGAAATCGTGATATCCCAGCACCGCCACGCGCACCCCGTCGTCCGGGATATCCAGGGAAACAGCAGGCTGGGCCACGGGTGCGGGATCCGCCCCTTGCGTCTGTGCGGACAAGGTCACGGCCAACGCCGCCCATCCGATGATCATTCCCTCAATCAAATTCATTTCTGCCGAAGGTTAGCCGCGAATCCAGCTCGTGCAATCCAAACGCCTACTCCCTTGCCATTCCCGGGGCGCAGCCAGCAGAATTGCCGCGGCAACCATCCCCGGACTTGCCAAGCCTATCCCTGAACCGATAGATTCCAGATGGATGGTAAAACGCTTAGCCCAACTGGAATTCCGTTTCCCCGCATGGTTGCGGGCAACCAAACCATCCCCGAAAAAATGCCCGCGTGGCAGCCGTCCCGACCACTTCGACTCCGAACTTACCGCGTGGTGCCAGGAAACGGCCGAAACACTGGGAATGCCGGAGCTCGCCAAGATAGTCCGCGTCTGCTGGAACCCCCGAATGCGAACCACCGCTGGCCGTGCATGGTGGCCTGATCGGAAAATCGAACTAAACCCAAAGATCCGGAAAATCGCCGAGGAGGAGATCTGGAGGACGCTCAAGCATGAGTTCGCCCACCTCATCGCCTACGAGCGCTGCGGCAGGCGCCGCATCGCCCCCCACGGCCCGGAGTGGCGTGCCGCCTGCGCGGAGATCGGCATCCCCGGCGAGACCACGACCCATTCCCTGCCCTTGGAAGGCAGGAAGATGAAACGGAAGCATTCCTACGCCTGCCCTTCCTGCCTCGTCGTCACCACCAGGGTCAGGCCTTTTCGCCGCGCGATCGCATGCTACCCATGCTGCCAGAAGTTCAACGGCGGCCAATACCACGACCGTTTCCGACTGGTCAAAAAAGCCATCCGAAACGAAACTTAGATAGCTGCTGGCACGCGCGCCGCTGTTCGGGTTGCAAGCCCGGGGAAACGGGCTAGGATCCTGCCATGTCATCTTTCGACTTCATCCACCACACCGCGTTGATCTACGGCTTCTCGCCAACCATCATCATCATTCTCGTAGCGACCGCTCTTGCCAGCTGGCTTGTCAGCAGCACACTGAAACGCCGCTTCAAAGACTATTCCCAGATCCCCATCCGCTACACCGGCGCCCAGATCGCCGAAACCATGCTCCGTGAAAACGGAATCAATGACGTCCGCGTCGTCAGCACACCGGGAAAGCTCACCGACCACTACGATCCGATCTCGAAGACCGTCAATCTCAGCGAATCGGTTTATCGAATGAACAACATCGCCGCCGCCGCTGTCGCCGCCCACGAATGTGGCCATGCCGTCCAGCACGCGAAATCCTACGCATGGCTCACCATGCGCTCAAAAATGGTTCCCGCCGTGCAGTTCGCCAGCAACACCATGAACATGCTTTTCATGGCCATGTTCTTTGCGTCCGCCTTCTTCCAGAATCCAATGTTCCTCTACATCTGGGTTAGCCTCTTCGCCATCACCACACTCTTCTCGGTGGTCACACTCCCCGTCGAGTTCGATGCCAGCAAGCGCGCTCTCGTCTGGCTGGAAAACTCCAACGTCTCCTCATCCATGGAGCACGAAAAAGCGAAGAATGCCCTCTTCTGGGCTGCCATGACCTACGTCGTCGCAGCACTCGGATCCATCGCGATGCTCATCTACTACGTCTCCATGCTCCTCGGACGCAGGGACTAAAAAGTGGCGGCGATCTTCGGTCGCCGCCTTCCTTTTTCAGCCGAAATACCTCGGCTCGCTCCCGGGCTTCCACTTGATGTTGCAGCCGCTGCTGGGAATCCCCTTTTTCGGAACCTCCCCGCCAAGCATCTTCCCGATCGCCGCCCGCAGGTCATCGCCGGTCGCAGAACCGCGTCCCGGCCTGCTGTCGTCGAACTGCCCCGCATAGGCCAGCCTGCCCTCTCCATCGAACAAGAAGAAATCCGGAGTACAGGCGGCTCCGTAGGATTTCGCCGTCATCTGCGTCCGATCCAACAGGTAGGGGAAATCCCAGCCGCTCTCCTTTGCAAAATCCTTCATCGGCTCCGGCCCGTCCTGCGGGTATTTCTCAAGATCGTTCGAATTGATCGCCACGGTTTTCACACCCACCCCGGCGGCCTCCTTCGCAAGCACCCCGAGTTGTTTCGCAAGATGGATGACAAACGGGCAGTGGTTGCACAGGAAAACCACAACAGTCCCGCTCGCCCCCGCCACATCCTTGAGCGAGTGGTTCTTCTTCCACGCATCCGGCAGCTCGAAGCCCGGCGCGTTGTCCCCATACCTCAATTCGAATATCGATGAAACTTCAGCCATGCGTGATATCTTAGGGAACGCAAAGAGCTCACGCAACCCGAGTCTTCTTCTTATTTGGGGTTTAGGGTTTAAAAATTAGAATTTCGAGTGTAACGAGCAGCGTGCTCACGTCGGAGGAAACAGCCCGCTACTCCCGCCACCTCCTTATCCCGGAGATAGGCGAGGCTGGCCAGTTGCGTCTGAAAAACGCCTCCGTCCTGCTCATCGGCACCGGCGGCCTCGGCTCTCCCGCCGCCCTCTACCTCGCCGCCGCAGGAGTCGGTCGCCTCGGTTTGGTGGATCCGGATACCGTCGATCTCTCAAATCTCCAGCGCCAGCTCCTCCACTCGGATTCCACCATCGGAAAGCCGAAACTCGATTCCGCCGCCGCCCGCCTCCACGAGACCAACCCCCACATCACCCTCGAACTCCATCCCGTCCGCTTCACTCCGGAAAACGCCATCAAGATCGCCAAAAACTACGATATCATCCTCGACGGCTCCGACAATTTCCCCACCCGTTTCCTCGCCAACGACACCGCCTTTTTCCTGAAAAAACCCCTGATCTACGGAGCCATCCACCGCTTCGATGGCCAGATGACCGTCTTCGCCCCCCACATCGGCGGCCCCTGCTACCGCTGCCTCCTACCGGAAACCCCCGCCCCGGGCGCCGTCCCCTCATGCAACGAAGCCGGTGTCCTCGGCGTCCTCCCCGGCATCATCGGCTCCCTCCAGGCGATGGAGGCGATCAAGCTCATCCTCGGATCCGGCGAACCACCTCTCGGAAAAATCCTAACCTACGATGCACTTCGCACTTCCTTCCGTTCCCTGAAACTCCCCCACGATCCGGCTTGCCGCCTTTGCGGCGACAACCCCACCATAATCTCCGTAACCAACCCCGAAACCAGCGCAGACCCCTCCTGCGAAATCCACGATCCCACCATGCAAACCATCACCGCCGCCGAACTCAAAGCTCGCCTCGATGCTGACGACCTCAACGCCATTCTTATCGATGTTCGTGATCAGGAGGAATGGGACGTCGTCCACATCCCACAGGCAAAGCTCGTCCCTCTCCAGACCATCCCCACCTACGCCCCGAACCTACCCAAGGACACCCACATCATCATTCACTGCAAGGCCGGCATGCGCTCCGCCAAAGCCTGCGAATATCTCACCTCCCTCGGTTTCGAAAACATCACCAACGTCACCGGCGGCATGGATGCCTTCCAGAAGCTGTGAGTCGACGGGAAATCCATCTTGGTTGCCCCCGGCTTCTCCATTAGAATAAATTCATACTTCATGAAAGCAAAGGTCACCTACTGGTCGGAAACCGACGGCACCCACCTCGGCTATCTGAATGAATACCCCGATCACTGGACTCAGGGTGAGAGCCTAGAAGACCTCAAAGAGCACCTCAAGGATCTCCACGAAATGTTCGAGTCGCAGACAATCCCCGGAATCCGCAAGGAAGTTGAAATGGAATTCGCGTGAAAAACCGCGATCCAGATCAAGGAGCTGGGATCCGGTTCTTGAAATAACCTCCCCCCCGGTCTGCTTCATATTTTCTTCCATTCCCGCCCGTTTGCGACCACTTGTCCGCAGCAGCTTCAGCGAAAAGCGATTGGCGGTCAGAATCCCTCCTCTTCCTTGGGGTTTAGAATTTAAAATTTAAAATTTCACGCCGTGTCCAGCCTCCTCTCCGCCAACGAAATCCGCCTTGCCTACTCCTACCAGAACCTTCTCGACGGCGTCACCCTCGCCGTCGCCTCAGGTGAAAAGGTCGGTCTCGTAGGTAGAAATGGCTGCGGCAAGACCTCACTCCTGAAAATCCTCACCGGCGAGACCCAGTCGGATTCCGGGGAAATCTCCCTCCGCCGCGGCATCCGCACCGGATACCTTCCGCAGGAATTCGAACTCGATCCCGACGTCTCTGTCCACGAGAACATCGCCGCCGGAGCGGCGGACATCGTCGAGGCCATCCGCCGCTACGAAAACGGCGACGGCACCGAAACCGAGCTCCACGATTTCCTCGAGTTCATCGACCACACGGATGGCTGGAACCTCGATGCCCGCATCCTTTCCCTTTCCAACGCTCTCGGCACCCCTCCGCTCGATGCCCCCACCGGGCCACTCTCCGGAGGGGAAAAACGCCGCGTCGCCCTCTGCCGCGCCCTTGCCTGTCAGCCGGACCTGCTCCTCCTTGACGAACCGACCAACCACCTCGACGCAGAGTCCATCCGCTGGCTGGAGGATGTCCTGAAAAACTTCGCCGGTGCCGTCATCTTCGTCACCCACGATCGTTACTTCCTCGATATCATCGCCACCCGTATCATCGAGATCGATCAGGGAAAAGCCTACTCCCACGAAGGCAACTACACCGCATTTCTAGAGTCCAAAGCCATCCGCCAACAAATCGCCGGAAAAACCGAACAAAAACGCCAAAAATTCCTTAAATCAGAGCTCGAATGGGTGCGCTCCGGTGTCAAAGCCCGTGGCACAAAACAACAAAGCCGCCTGGACGCCTTCTACGAAGTCGAAGGCCAGGAAGCTCCGCCCGAGGAACGCGAAATGGATCTCCTCCTCCCACCTGCCGCAGACCTCGGAAACGTCGTCATCGAGCTTGAGCAGGCGGGCGTGAACGTCGGCACCGAAGGACTCCCCCGCTGGCTCTTCCGCCATCTCGATCTCTCCATCCGCCCCGGCACCTGCACCGGCATCGTCGGAAAAAACGGCGTCGGAAAAACCACTCTCCTCAAGCTCTGCCTCGACCAACTCCAGCCCACCGAAGGCACCGCAGTCCTCGGGAAGCGCGTCAAGATCAACTACATCGACCAGACCCGCATGCAGCTCGACGGCACCGGCTCCCTGCTGGATGAAATTTCCGATGGCAACGAGAAAGTCCAGTTCGGCAATGAATCCCTCGGCGCCCGTGCCTACCTCCGCCGCTTCCTTTTTAACAACGAGCGCATCAACGAACGCGTCGACCTCCTTTCCGGCGGCGAACGCGCCCGCCTCATGCTAGCCAAAGTCCTCAAGACTGGCGGCAACCTCATCGTCCTCGACGAGCCCACCAACGACCTCGACCTGCCCTCGCTCCGCATGCTTGAGGAAGCTCTATCCTCCTTCGGCGGCTCCATCCTCTGCGTCTCCCACGACCGCTACTTCCTAGACCGTATCTGCGACCAGATCATCGCCTTCGAGGACGGCGGTATCCACGTCACCCCCGGCAACTACTCCTACTACCTGGAAAAACGCCAACACCGCGAGGCCGCCCAGAAAAACCAAGCGAAAGCCTACAAAGCCCTGAAAAACCCGAAGGCCGCGTCGAAATCATCCGCAAAACCCCGCCGACTTTCCCAAAAGGAACGCGCCGAAATCGAAGGCATCGAAGACCGCATCTTTGCTGCTGAGGACAAAGTCACCACCATCGAGACGCGCATGAACGATCCGGAATTCCAGCTCAACCATTACGAGAAAATCCCCGCCGAAATGGAAAAACTCGAAGCCGCCCGCGCCACCACCACCGCCCTCTACACCCGCTGGGAAGAACTCCAGGCCATCGCCGACGCAGCGGAGTGAAATGTAGCGGCGATCTTCAGACGCCGCTCTCTCCTTTCCTTTTCCATCAGAAATGGCAATTTGATTGCCATGAGCATTACCATCACCCTTGGCAATTCTGGTCGCCTCGTCCACTGTATCTGAATCGGAAATCGAATATCTAAAATGACCGGTAGCGTTGTTAGAAGTAGCAACGTGACGACGGATTACATCCGCAATATACCGCTCAAACCCCCACCAAGACCGGCGTCCCGTAGGTCGTGAATCCCGTCGATTCCTCCACCCGGATATCGAGAATCTCGCCGGTCAGGCGGTCGGCATCGCCCTCGAAGATCACGATCTTGTTCTGCGGCGTGCGGCCGCTGAGGGTCGAAGGATTATACTTCGACGAGCCCTCGCAAAGCACCCGCTGAACGGAGCCAACGATCGCCGCGTTCTTCTCCTTCGCGAGGCGATCCACGATTTCCAGAAGACGCTGGTTGCGCTCCTCCTTCACCTCCTCAGGCAGCTGGCCTTCCATTTCCGCAGCCGGAGTGTCCTTGCGTTTCGAGTAGCGGAACACGAAGGCGTTATCGAACTGCAGACGTTCTACGGTATCCACCGTAGCTTGGAAATCCTCCTCGGTCTCGCCAGGGAAACCGACGATGATGTCAGTGGTGATCGCGATGTCTGGCCTCGCCGCCCTCATCTTCTCGCAGATCTCGACGAATTTCGCGTTTTTGTAAGGCCGCCGCATCGTTTTTAAAATCCTGTCCGATCCGCTCTGCATCGGAAAATGGATGTGCGACATCAGTTTCGGCAGATAGGTGAACGCAGCGACCAGGTCATCCCGGTAGCCGATGGGGTGAGGGGAGATGAAACGGATCCGCTCGATGCCACCCACCTCATGCACCGCCTCAAGCAGCTGCACAAAAGGCGATTTCCCATCCACTTTCGGGAACTCGGTGCGGCCGTAAAGGTTTACGATCTGGCCGAGCAGTGTGATCTCCTTCACGCCCTGCCCAGCGAGAAATTCCACCTCTTTCACGATCTCCGCGATCGGTCGGCCACGCTCTTTTCCGCGAGTGTCGGGGACGATGCAGAAGGAGCAGCGCATGTTGCAGCCCTGCATGATGGAAACGAAGGCGGAGGCGTTGCGTGCCTTGGGCAGGTGGTCACGTATCGTATTCTGGGAATCCGTTTCTTCCTCGATGTCGCAGACCGACGTTCCGCTCAGCGAAAGAGCCGGATCATCCATCCGCGCCTCCAGGCGCTTGCTAAGTATCCCATCCACATATTCGAAAACCTTGTGGTATTTCTGCGTGCCGACCACCACATCAAGGTGCGGGATACGCTCGAACAGCTCCTGTCCGCGCGATTGCGCCATACAACCCATGAAGCCGTAGACCACGTGGGAGCGCTTCTTCCGCTGCTTACCCATGATCCCCATTTTCCCCAACGCCTTCTGCTCCGCTTGATCACGCACGGAGCAGGTGTTGATCAGCACCGCGTCCGCATCCTTCTCGGTCTGCGTCAGCGTGTAGCCGCCCTCGGTGAACATCCGCGCCACCTGCTCGGTGTCGCGCTCGTTCATCTGGCAACCGTAGGTCTTGAGATAAACTTTCGGCATCAGTGGTAAATGGTCAGGCCAGTTTCAGGCGCTCGTCGGATTCGATCTTTTCCGTAAGCGTCGAGTAGCCGCCCAGCAACTGCATGTTGAAGCAGTGGAGATAGATCGTGAAAATCTTCGGATCGAACACATCGACGAGCTTGTCCACCGTCGCATCGAGCTTCTCCTTGTCCAGACCCTTCGGGAGCTCGCCGACCACCGAACCCTTGCCGTCATGGGGAATACCCAAGCCGTCGCAGAACATGCCGAGCATGGATTGCTGACCCGCCAGCAGGTAGCCTTGCAGGATTTGATCCCCGATCGCTTCGCAGGCATTGATCTGGAGGGTCTTGTGGAACCAGGCGTATTGATCCGCCAAGGCTTTCTTCTGGATAAATACAGGCCTGAGCTTGCGCTTCCCGGCAAGCGTCGAAAGGGCAGACTTGTAGACATTCCTGTCGTTGGCGCGAAACCAATCAAGGATTTCGGTTACAACAGCGGGATCGACGGCGGAAAAGATTTCGTGGGATTTCACAGTGAGGAACTTTGGATGGGCGGGAAGTCAAATGGCTCCGCACCGATTACGCAACCCTCTTTCGCAGTTCACTTCCCGCCGCCCACCTCTCCCAGCGACTCCTCAACCGCCCAAAGCACCTTCGTTTCGATATCTTTCCCCACCGGCCTGTTGCCCTTCGCGCAATCCACGAACCACTTGCCCAGCAGTTTCCGCCGCTCCTGCGGGAAATTCCTCGTGAAACCCTCCTCATCCGGAGCGCCCAGCACCTCGATGTCCCGCCGACCGTGCGCCCTTTCGAGTATGCGCCCGTAGCGCACCAACACACCATCCAGCAGGATCCACGGGAAATTGATGTTCCCGGGCGGCCCCATCACCAGCTCCTTGGTTTCGCCGGTGGAAAATTTCACGCCCTGCTTTAGATCGACCCGCAGATCGGGAAGCATCCCGCCCTTGAACCAAGCCGCACCCGCCCCGCCCAGGACACCCAGCAGCGTCCCGAAGCCATGCGTCAACCCACCTGTCGAAATATCCACCACCGCACCGCCCGCCGCACCCGTCGCCGCCGCCAAGAGCGTCAACTGCCCCCGGCTCAGCCCCCATTTCATCCATACCTCCTCGCTCTCAAGGTCGATATCCTGAAAATTCTCCTCGCCGCTCTCCACCTTGAGCAAATGGTGCCGGTAGATCTTCAGCAACTTTCCGAAACACCCCCGCTCCAGCTTCTTCAGCCGGTCGAAATATTTCACCCTGAGGTCGTCCTCCTTCTGTTTCCGGCGCGTGGGCATCCGCTCGTCCTTGTCCTCGATTCTCGCCCGCACCCTCAGCTCCAGCGCCTCCGCAAGGAACTCCCGCACCACTTCCGCCGCCTCGTTCCGCCGCTCATCCCACTCCAGCTCGATCAGCGAAATCGTCTCCTCCAGCATGCCCCGGTGCCGCTCCTCGATCTCCAGCAGAGCCTTCATCAGCAGCAGCCGCTGCTCGTATTTTGCACGGTGTGCGTTGAAGGTCCGCACCAGGTTGAACGCGCTCCCGAGCTTTTCACGCCACTGCTCTTTCTGTCCCGGCGGCGCAGCTTCCCGCACATTCATCAGCGCCAGCCGCGGCCTGCCCGTCCACCGAAGGATTTCCATTTCCGCAAGGAAATCATCACGCAGAGGCTTCCCGGGATCCACCACATAGAGCACTCCTGCACCGTCCAGCAACGGCTCGAGCAGGCGTTTCTCATCCGCGAAATCCCCACCCTTTTCCTTCACAAATCTACGCAGCGTATCCCGCCCCGGAGTGCCTTCGCCATGCATCCCTTGGATCTCTCGCATTGCCTCCACAGGCCTGGAAAACCCCGGCGTATCAATGAATCTCACGCACTCCTTCTTACCGAAAACCACCTTGTGCGCCTGCGCCCGCGTGGTCTCACCCGGCGTCGGACTCACCCGAATCAACTCGTTGTCGTCGATCTCCAGCAAGGTCGCGATCACCGCGCTCTTGCCCATGTTCACGCGTCCCACCACTGCGAATTCCGGCACACTTTCACTCATCGCTCTTCCTCCTCATAGAAAAATGTCTCCGCCGCGGAATCAGCCAGTCCGTCCACAAAATCCATCCAGATCCCTTTTTCCTCATCCTTCACTTCCCCCGGTTTTCCGTCCGCAGCATTCGCCACCAGGAAATGAATCATCGTATCCGATCCTGCGATACTCCGGATCTGCGAGTGCAGCGCCTTCATCCTCGCAGGCGAGAGTGCCCAACCCTCCGCCAGCAGGACAACGCCAGCCGGGGCATTCCGTATCGATTTCGCGGCATCCTCCTCACCCTTCCCATCCCAAACACCCACCTCGTGCCACTGCCCCGGATTCACCCGCATCCTCCGCAACAGGAAGCCGCGCAAATCCTGCTCCTTCAGTCCGGTGCCCCCGACATCCAGAACCAGCACCCCGTCCAGCGGAGCCTCGCTCACGTCCGCCCGCCGCGTCCCCATGACCTCCCGCCAAAGCCCACGATGCCGCTTCGCCTGGAAATCCAATGCGCCCAGTGCCGCCCTCTCCTTATAGAGCGCCAAACCCCACAGCGCGGCTCTCGGTAGCACTCCCCAAAAAGAGATCGCAGAGAAAAGAAACAGCCACCAACCCGGCGAATACTCCAAATTGTTACTGCCCCGCCATAAGGTTCCCTCGATCACATCCTTATCCACAGTCCCCTTCGGAAAAGCCCAACCCCAAGGAGAACTCAAAAATCCACACACCTCATTGATCCGCCCGGCCATCCACTCCGGCGTCGTCGATTCCCAGAAAAAAACCACCTCCAGAAACCATAAACACCCCAGCAGCCCGGCCATCATCCCCACCGAAAACATCACCGCCCCCGCCTGCGTCATCCGCACAAAATTCCACCCCAGCGCCTCCCATCCCTTCCCGCCCTCAAGCCTCAACACCCGCCACCATTCCATTTTTCCCGCACCTCCTAGCTTCCCGACCAACCACCCCAGAAACTTCGGCACGAAACCCAAGCTCTTCGAAAACCTACCCCTCAACACCCACGCCAAGCCGCCCCCCACCAAGATCAGCAAAGGCAAGCCCACCGCCACCCCCAGCAACATCGGCACATGAAACCCCATCCGCTCCCGATCCAGCATCCCGGTCATCACCGCTATCCCCGCCAGAAACATCCCGATCGCCACCAGCACCCCCACCAGAAACCTTCCACTCGACCAAACCTCCCCCGGCGTTTCGCCAATCCCGATCCGGGATTCCTCCAGCCAAATACGAATCCCCACCCGCCTAGCCTCCGCCCCTTCCAAACCTTTAACCGCAGCCCTCACCCGCCCCTCATCCACCGCCCTAGCCTCCTCCCCGCGACCCGCCAGAGCCTCGAAATCCACCAGATCTCGCAATGTCCACCGTGCCTTCAACACCCACACCCTACCCACCACAACCCACCCCGCGCAACAGCATTACCCGCCCGGAGAGGAGGGGCTGACACCAGTCTGCCCCCCGCTCACCTCAATTCAGCTTTCGAGTTTGGAAATTAACGTTTATCTTCCACCCACCATGCGCAACCCCGCTCCCATCATCGCCACCCTGATGCTCGGCGCACTCATCGCTTTCCTCCTGATTCGCCAGGAAAAGCCCACCCCGCCCCAACCCCAACCCCCGGCACCGCCCGCGCCAAGCCGCCCTTCCCCCGCCCTCTCCTTCCTGGCCGAGCCACCCGACTGGACCGCGCTGGATGCATTCCAACACACCATCACCCGCAGCGATTTCGAACGGCTCCTCACCCAAATTTTCACCACCGACGAAACCTGGCGCCAATACATCACCTTCAATGAAGGCTCAGCGGAAATTCTCACCACTACCGACCCCGCCGAGCCACCCTTCAGCCTGCACTTCGCTACCTCGGAAAAAAAACTCCCCGCCCCCCGCACCTGGCAGCCCACCCGCACACTCCCCGTCGCACAACCCGGCAAACCCCTCGCCAACCTCCACATCGCCATCGACCCCGGCCACATCGGCGGTGATTGGGCCAAGATCGAGGAACGCTGGTTCAAAATCGGCGACGACAAACCCGTCACCGAAGGCGACATGACACTCCGAGTCGCCAAACTCCTCCAACCCCTCCTCGAGGCAATGGGAGCCCAAGTCACCCTCGTCCGCTCCACCACCGAACCGGTCACCCCCCTGCGACCGGAAAAACTCGCCTCGATGGCAGAGGAAAGCGCCCCCTCCGATCCCGACTCACTCCGTAAATTCGCCGAAAAACTCTTCTACCGCACCGCCGAAATCCGCGCCCGCGCCAAACTCGTCAACCAAACCATCAAACCCGACCTCGTCCTCTGCCTCCACTTCAACGCCGAGGGTTGGGGCGACCCCGCACAACCCAGCCTAGTCCCCCGCACCCATTTCCACATCCTCCTCAACGGAGCCTACACCGGCGACGAAGTCCGCCTCGCCGACCAACGCTTCGCCATGCTAGAAAAACTCCTCCAGCGCACCCACGAGGAGGAAGCCCTCATCGGGCAAACCGTCGCCGCCACCTTCGCAAAAATTTCCAAACTCCCCCCATACATCTACCCTGCAGATGGCAACAACGTCCGCCCCGTCAACGCCAACCCCTTCCTCTGGGCTCGCAACCTCCTCGCCAACCGCCTCTATGACTGCCCCGTCATCTACATGGAGCCATACGTCATGAACTCCACCATCGACTACCCCCGCTTCCAAGCCGGCAACTACCAAGGCACAAAACAAATCAACAACCAACAACTTCCCTCCATCTTCCAAGAATACGCCAACGCCCTTGCCCAAGGCCTCGCAAACCACTACTCCCACAAGGAGCGCTGACTTCAGTTAGCCCATCCCTCTTCCTTCGAATTTATCATTTAGAATTTAAAATTTCATGGCACTGCTAGTCACCTACATACTCATCGCTCTCATCTTCTCCTTCCTCTGCTCGCTACTGGAAGCCTCCCTCCTCACCCTCACCCCCACCACTGTCAGCCGCGCCGTTCAGGACAAAAAACCATGGGGACTGAAGATGCAGCGCCTCAAAGGCGACATCGACCGCCCGCTCTCCGCCATCCTCACCCTCAACACCATCGCCCACACCATGGGAGCCGCCGGAGCAGGCGCCCAATGGGCCAAGCTCACCGGCAACCAATGGGAGGCCGCCTTCGCCGCCTGCCTCACTGTCGCGATTCTCATCGTCACGGAAATTATCCCGAAAACCATCGGAGCCCGCTTCGCAGCACCTCTCGCCCCCTTTACCTCCTCCTTTCTCATCTTCCTCATTACCGCCCTCAAGCCTCTCGTCCTCGCCTCAAAATCCATCACCGGCATGATCGCCACCAAGGAGGAGGAGCCAGACGCCTCCGAGCACCGCGACGAACTGCTCGCCATGGCCCGCATCGGCGAGGAATCCGGCTCCATCCGCGCCCGCGAAAGCCAGTTCGTCCACAACCTCATCCAGCTCAACGCGATGAAGGTTTCCGACATCATGACACCCCGTCCCGTCGTCTTCTCCCTCCCCCAATCCACACCCCTCGCTGATTTCGTTGCCCTCATCGAGGACAAGCCCTTCACCCGCATCCCCCTCTACGACAAGGGCAGTGACGACTTCAGCGGCTTCGCAATCCGCGGCGACGCACTCCTCGCCCACCTCAAGGATCACTACGATACCGGCACTCTCGCCGACGTGCTCAAACCCATCGCCATCACCGCGGAATACACCCCGGTCGACACACTCTTCCAGCGATTCATCGCCGAGCGCCATCAAATCATGCTCGTCACCAACGAGTTCGGAACCACCATCGGCCTCGTCACACTCGAGGATATCATCGAAACCATCTTCGGCATTGAAATCGTCGACGAAACCGACAAACACCCCGACCTCCAGCAGCACGCCCGCAACCTCTGGCTCGAACGTGCCAAGAAAATGGGCATCGACATCGAGTAGCCGCGATCTTCGCTCGCCTCTTTCCCGTAGCTGCCCCGTCTCGGGGCAGGCCGTGAAAACCCCGTCTCGGGGTTTGATCAACCGTAGCTGGGGATTCCAGCCCCAAGCCGTCCCCCGGGCATCCTGCCCAGGGAATCCATCCCTTCTTCCTTGGGGTTTGAAATCTAGAATTTAAAGTTTCCCCCATCATGGACTTTAACCAAGGCAGCTTCGATTTCGACTCCCCCGGCGACGACTCCGGCGACCGCAAATGGCAGGAAGAACTCGAACAAAGGAGCGCGGATGAGCACCCGCCTTGACGATTCACAATCGCACAGTTACTGTGCAGCACAGTCATGAAAAATATCACTTTGAAAATCGATGATGAGATCCACTCCAAAGCACGCGTTCTCGCGGCCAAACGTGGAACTTCCATCAGCGCACTGGTTCGGGATTTCCTGGAAAAAGAGACCTCCGGAGCTGAATCCGAGGAGGATAGAATCGCCGCACTCGAAGCCCTGTTCGCGCGCTCAGATGCCCGGGCAAAAGCCAGTGGGAAAACACGTACAGCTCCCCTTGTCCCCATGACCCGCGAAGAAATTTATGAAGAACGCCTTCGTTGATACAAACGTGCTCGTTTACGCTGCTGATGAATCTGTGGAGGCGAATCGGAAGCGTGCGATCGCTCGCGAACTTTTGCGCACGCCAGATCTTCAAATTTCCGTCCAAGTTCTGAACGAATTTGTCGCTTCAGCACGGAATCCTGGAAAGCTCGGCCTCTCGCGCGAGTCAGAAAACGATTGGTTGAAAGGATGGCTGGCGATGCCAATTGCAACGCTCACTCCCGGACTTTTCATAGAGTCGATCAGAATACATCGCGAATATCAGCTTTCACACTGGGACAGCCTGATTGTGGCAACAGCACTCTCCCTGAACTGTCCCGCTCTCTACACAGAAGACATGCAGCACGGCCAGATCATAGAGGGAATGGAAGTCATCAACCCCTTCCACGAAGAATAAAACACCCATGGTTCCTCCCCCCACCATCCCCCTTTCCGCGCTCCAGCATTTCCTCTACTGCCCGCGCCAGTGTGCCCTCATCCACAATGAACAAGCCTGGGCGGAAAACCGCTTCACCGCTTCACCGCTTCACCGCAGAGGGCCAGTAAAGCGGAGCCGTCTTCCTAAAACCCGACAGCCGCAAAAAAGTCCTCACCGCCTGGCAGAAACGTAAACAGGACACCCTCCAACACCCATTCATCGACGAGAAAATCACCTTCGGTCTCCTCCCCCACATCCAGGCCCGCCTCCTCGCCCGCCTCCTCCGCTATCGCTCCCCACCCGGGGGGCGCGGATTGAAACATTTGACTGATTCGCGGTATACAGAACGTGCACTTCACCACAAACCGCCGAAATCTTGTTCCCACAATGCCGATCAACCGGCAAGATCCTTACATGCAAAAAGCAATTGTCACCCACTTCGATGAGATCGAACCCACCGAATGTCCCTGCGGCACGACACGGCGGGCATTCGCGGTTCCGGAAAACACCACCGCGACGATTCACCTCGTCGACATTTCCGAGGACGCAAAAACCCACTATCACAAAAAACTCACCGAGATCTACCTCATCCTCGAAGGCGGAGGCCACATCGAGCTCGATGGCGAACTGATCCCAGTCCGCCCGATGACAACCATCTTCATCCCGCCAGGCGTGCGCCACCGCGCGATCGGCACAATGAAGATTGTAAACATCCCCATCCCCGCCTTCGATCCAGACGACGAATGGTTCGACTGAACCTATTCCGCAGTTAAAAATGAAGTGGGTCGTGTGGATGCCTTTCCCGTTTCTTCAATTGCCACCTCTCAAACACAAGCCCAACTCTGCGCCCCTCCGCGAAATTGCGGCTCTGCGGTGCAAAATCCGATTCAATCTACGGATTTCAGACGGAACGTTTCCCCGCCGACCTTGACCGCGACCGCACCTGCGGTTACCCACAGGCCATGGAAAACGACCTTTCACTCGCCACCGAAGCGGCGCTCGAGGCGGGAAAACTGCTCCGCAAGCACTTCGGTCAACCCCTCGTGGTTGACGAAGCGCACCACCACGACATCAAGCTCGCCCTCGACAGGGAATCCCAGGATCTCATCACCGGCATCCTGCTTGGCGCCCGCCCGACAGACGCCCTCTACGGCGAGGAAGGCATCGCCGGGAATCAGGATTCCGGCCGCCAGTGGATCGTCGATCCCATCGACGGCACGGTGAACTACTTCTACGGCATCCCCCATTTCTGTATCTCCATCGCTCTCCGTGTCGATGACGAGGTCGTCATCGGCGTCATCCACGATCCCATGGTCGGAGAAACCTGGACCATCGAAAAGGGCGGCGTCCCCCTCCTCAACGGCGAACCGGTCACCGTCAGCTCCCGCGAAAAACTGGAGGAATCCATCCTCTTCGTCGGTTGCGGGAAAGACACCGAGGCGCTGACCACTGGGATCGATCGTTTCCGCAAGGCCTCGCTCCGCGCACGCAAGATGCGCATGATGGGATCCGCCGCGCTTGGCATGGCCTACATCTGCTGCGGCAGGCTCGATGCCTACGTCGAGTCCACCATCTCCCTCTGGGACATCGCCGCTGGAAAACTTCTCGTCGAGGCCGCCGGCGGCAAAGTCACCCTCACCCAGAAACCCGGCAAAGCGGATGCCTGGTCCATCGTCGCCACCAACGGAAAAATCCCCATCGAGGAAATCCTCTGAAATCGGAGCGCTGACTTCAGTCGGCGTTTCTTCCTTGGAAGTTGAATTTTAATAATTGAATTTTAAATGATCGGCATCGGCTACGACGTCCACCAGTTCGCGGAAAACCGTCCCCTCATCCTAGGCGGCGTCGAGATCCCGCACAGCCACGGCCTCGATGGCCACTCGGATGCCGACGTCCTCTGCCACGCCATCGCCGATGCCGTCCTCGGGGCCATGGGAAAACCGGATATCGGCCACTATTTCCCTCCCGGCGAAGATTTCTGCAAAGACATCTCATCACTGAAAATCCTGGAAAAGTGCCGGCAACTGCTTTCCGAAGAAAAACTCTCCCTCACCAACGTCGACTCCACCCTCATCGCCGAAGCTCCGAAAGTCCTGCCCCACCGCGAAGCGATGCAGGCAAAGATCGGTGAAGCACTCGGCATTCCGCCCTCACGCGTCGGCATCAAGGCCACCACCAACGAGACCATGGGCTTCGTCGGCCGCAAGGAAGGCATCGCTGCGATGGCCGTCGCAATGGTCACCACAACCGCCTAGGCGGAAAAATGAAGCCTACCTAGGGATTCAAATGGTCGACTTTTTTGAGGGAATCGAAAAACGCTGAAGGCTTGAGGTATTTTGGACAGGAGCCCGCACAACGGTGACGAACAAGCGAGTGATCGAAGCAACCAACCGCAACGGGAGCGCAGCGGTTGAACCCCATTCCTCTCCCTAGTGTAGGCACCCTGAAAAGCTTACGGGAATTTCGCCATTGCCTTGTCGGCCGGAATTAGGATAGATGTTTTAATGAAATCACTCCTCCTGATTGCTTCTCTGACTGCTGTACTGCCTCTCAGTGCCCGCACATTCACGAGCTCCGATGGTTCCAAATCGATGGAAGCGGAGCTGATTTCCTTCCGCCCATCGACTGATACCATCGTATTTCGCCACAATGGGAAGAACACTCACTCGACGGCCAAGGCCAGTGCGTTCTCAAAAGACGATCAGGCCTACTTTAAGGAATTTCTCAAGGAGTCTGCCAAGAGCACTTCACTGAATGTAACATCCGAGAAGGAGAGCGAAAAATTTGAAACTGGCGGGAGCGGCATCTACAACTACGAGAAAAAGAAAGAATCCTTCGTTGTCTCCGTTGAGAATCGTGGCGACTTCAATTTTGAAAAACTGACTGCGAAGTATGACATTTACGTCTCGAAGTATGATAAGGCCGGCAACAAGGTCGTCGAAGTCGTTTCCGGTGAAGAATCGATCTCAGAAATTCAAGGCCTGCTTGATGCTCAGTTCAATACCAAGTCGGTGGATGTCACAATTGATTGCAGCACCAGCGAAAGCTGCCCAAAATGCCAAGCACATGCTTCTTCTGTTAAGCGGGAGAGAGTCATCGGTCTGCGCGTCCGCGTCTATAATGAGGAAGACGAAATGCTCACCGAGTTCCATTCCTCAAGTTCCGCACGTTCTACTGCGGAGAAAAAAGATCAGGAGGCTTAAGGAGTCGCGAAAAAATAAATGTGTCATTTCCGCGTAGAAATCAGCTTCGGAAGCAAGGCAGACCCGAATGGCACGGCTTTAAGCAGAATCTCGAACATTTTGTAGCTTCCAGGAAACGCTATTCCCTGAAAAAAGCGACGTCTTTTACGCAACGCCGTCCTTCGGCTAGGCCGATTAACACCTTAAAACCGGGCCATTCCAGGCAGACCCTTTGTGCTTTGACGGCACCCCTGCTCGGGATGATAATAGCTTCTGCAAAAACCTTCATTCCGACCCCGGAGGACTTTCCGGTGGTGGGAGAGTTGGAACCGCTTTGGATCGAACACGTAATGGAAAACGAGGATACCAACACTGCGATGGCGGCCTTGGTGGGGGTGCCTGAGTATCTTTCGATTCTCAAAAGGCATGACCTCAGAGGACTAGGTGGGTCGATGATCGGGGGGCTATTTGCCCGGTGTCCTGCCTTTTCTTTCGATAGAATGCTAGGAACCGAGACGTATCCTCACTCCGAGATGATTTTGCGTAAACTTTTTTCAGGTTCTTTCCGGTTCTCGCTGCCGCCGCAGCATTGCTGGTCAATGGGGCGTCGGGCGAGGAGGTCTCGTTCAATCACGAAGTCCGGCCCATCTTGTCAGATCAACCCCCTGTTCCCCGCCCTCCAGTCTTCGCCAACCTTCGTCGCTCTCCGAGTTATGAAGGTCAAGAGGCTTCTACCGGCAGACCGATCCGGCCAACGCCTGTTTCAGGAGCCTCCCGTAAAATGCAAATTCCTACCAATTTTCCTGAAATAGGCTTGAATAGCTCAGGCAATTACAGGCTTTGACTTTCATTCTTACAGAAGTAAAATGTCAAAATAAATTCAATAAAATGCTGAGAAGAAATTTTTTAAAATCCGCCGGTTGTACCCTTGTGTTGCCGGCTTTGGAAACCTTTGGTCAAGAGGCCAAGGATGATGATTCTGTGAAAGCCAATCGTTTGTTTTGTATGAACATCGGTAATGGCATGTGTTCTGACAACTTCCCGACCTCTACGGGTAATGACTATCAGAGCACTTCTACTTTCAAACCACTGGAAAAGCTTAAAAAGCATTTCACGCTTTGTACTAATTTAAGAAACTATGGGAATCATTTCGACACCATGTATGCTTTTGCTGAATATGCTGACCATGGCAGTCCCGAATTGATCAGGGATTCGGTAGACGAAATCGCCGCCTCTCATCTTGGTGACGACACGCGTATTAGAAACTTGGTCGTTGAACAGCGGAATTCAGTTGGTATCTCCTGGAAGGGAGGTTTAGCCATTTCCCCTGTCACGAATAGTCAGGTATTGTTCCAGAAAATATTTGGTCAGGTAGACAACGAAAAACGTGCGGAATTGCTGGCGCTTAAAAAATCCATGTTGGACGCTACCAGAAAAGAAGCGAAGCGTTTGAGTAATAAAGTTTCCAAGGAAGACCGGGACAAATTGGATGAATACTTTTCCAGTTTGCGCGAATCTGAAAAGTCGATCCAAAGATCTGAACGCTGGTTGAGTAAAAAGCACGTAGAGGTCCCATTCCCTGAAAACGTGAAATTCGACACGCAGGGGAGCACTGAGTATCTTCAAAAGATTTTGGCGGACAAGATTTTCAATGAACGTTCAACCTATCTGGATTTGCTCTTTCTGGCATACAAATATGACATCACGCGAGTGACGAATGTGTATGGTGAATGGAATTGGACGGGTCATCATACTGATTCACACCTAGTTCAGACCGAGGAGGGCTACGTTAAAACCCTCGAGGCTGACCAAGCGTATATGATGCAAACCGCTCGCTTTTTAGGAAAACTTCAATCCACAAAAACGAAATCCGGGGCAAGCTTGCTGGATCAGACGGTTTGTTTGATCACCAGTTCTCTGAGTATCAGCAAGGAAGAAGGCCCGCACGGCTATAAGAACAACCCGGTGATTGTTGCCGGCGGCGGCTTTGACCATAATAAACATATTAAGTTTAATGGGACAGATAACCGCAACAACATCTACCTCGCAGCATTACAACACCTGGGCTGCGAAATCGATAGTTTCGCCACCAGCAGTGCATCCGCCAATCTTTAAGGATCATTGAATGCGACGCTTGTATCTAACCTTGATGGTGTGGACATTGGGCTCCGTTGCCTATGGTGTTGAAAACAATACCGAGTTCGACCTCAATAAAACCTTCTTAACAACTTACTGTGTCAGCTGTCATGGCAATGAGAAAAGTAAGGGCGATCATAATTTTGAAAACTTCAGTGACAAAGACTGGAATAATCAAGAATTACTCGATGAGCTCTTAATGGTGGTCGAAGAAGAAGAAATGCCACCCAAAAAAGCGAAGGAGAAACCTTCCGCTGAGGAGGTGGCTGCTTTTGAAAAGCGTTTGGCCAAACAGTACCAAACAATCAAAGCAACGTTGCCAGGGGTTCTCAAACGATTGAATCGTGCTGAATATGAGAACACCATCAATGATGTGTTCTTCACGAAGTTTAAGCTTAAAACCACGTTGCCTGTGGACAACACGAGAGATGGCTTTGACAACCAAGGGAATAACCTTTTCATGTCACCCTATGCCATGGACAGCTATTTTCGATCCGCTTCAGAAATCTCTGAGAAGGTCGTGGGTGAGATGCCCAAGGCTTCTACGACCGTTTATAGTTGGGAAAAGAGTAACATTCGCAGAAAAAACTCACATGACGGGTCGAATGACAAATTGACCACCGAAGGGTTTAATCAAAAAACTGTATCCGCTGCGATTGGATTCGGAGATGACGTGAGACTGTCCGGTCATTACGACGTAAAGGTCAACGGACATTTTACTTTTCACGGTGCTAAGCATCGTGATTTCAGCATCAAAGCTGATGTCGGCAAGAACAAGGAGTGTTTAAAAATCTCAACTCATACTGGACCTACCCACAACAGTAAATTTGTGAGTTCTGAAGAGTTCTTACTCAGTGAAAAAGTAAGGGTCTATTTGGACTCTGGGATGAACCTCGCCATCAAAAGCCACAACTACTATATTGATCCGCCAAAAGACCTGAGTGCACTCACTCGAATACCGTCATTCCCAAGCGATAAGAAGTTATACACCCTTCCAAGAACCCTCTTACACTTTGTATCGGCTGATGTCACTGGGCCATTTCATGAGAACTGGCCTCCCCAAAATCCTTTTTATGACACATACTATGAAGGTCTAAAAGGCAGCGACCCACATAAGCAATACCAAGAATTTATCAGAAATATTGCCCTCAAACTCTTTCGTAGACCGGTGAGTAACGATGAGTTGGAGGACTATTTCGACATCGCAAAAAAGAGCTATGGAAAAGATGAAAATGTCTTCAATGCCGTGCAAGCAGCCTTGAAGATCATGCTCTGCTCACCAAATTTCTTGTATAAGAACGAAGGTAATACAGTGGAACTGGATGATTATGCGATTGCCTCCAGGATGTCTTACTTTCTTTGGAACTCCCTTCCAGATGATCGTTTGATGAAGTTGGCATCTGAAGGCAAATTAGGGGATTCAGTGATTCGTTCTGCTGAAGCCTTAAGGATGCTACAAGACCCTAAATCGCAGCGTTTTGCTGCTGATTTCACGACCCAGTGGCTCGAGCTTCATAAAATTGATATCGTCAATCCGAACGTCGATCTCCTCACCTATTCTTTGGGTGACAATCGTGGTTTTCTATACACACGCGCTAAACCCTTCCTCATGCAGGAAGGTGTTGAGTTCTTCAAATTGATTTTGGATGAGAACTTAAGCCTGACAAATTTCATCGATTCAGATTTTGTTGTAATCAATGAATTGTTGAATCAGATTTATCAATTTAAAGACGATGATAAAAGTATCTTTCCTAAAGACGGAGACAAAAAGGCCTTTATAAAAATAGAGCTTGATGAAAATTCTCACCGTGGGGGTCTTCTCACACAACCTGGCATGTTGATGATGACCACCAATGGCGAATTCACCAACCCTTTCTATCGTGGCGCCTGGGTGGCTAAGAGTATCTATGGACACGAATTATCAGTCCCTGCCAATCTTGAAATAGGAACCCTGAAAGCGCCAACGGAGACATTCACGATTAAAGACAATATTGAAGAGCACCGTAAGAATCCGCAATGTGCTTCCTGCCACAGCAGGATGGACCCTTTTGGTCTGGCGCTGGAAAACTTTGATGTCTTTGGCAGGTATCGTGAGAGTTATCAGAAGGATGTCGTGACGAAAGTACCTTACGAAGGGAAGGAAGGTAGTACAGTGCTTAAGAAAGAACGCATCACTCACAAGTATGTTGACACAACGAAGGTAGAGTCTGACACGATTCATCGTGATGGTCGTGCCATCAATGGCATTGAAGGTCTGAAAAAGCTGATGCTGGAAGACAAGGATGAAATCGCCAAGAACCTACTCACAAAGCTTTCACAGTATGCAATGGGACGGAAGATGAACTATTCTGATTCTGAAATGATTCATCGTCTTTTAGATGGTTCAAAGAAGAACGATTATAAGTTTCGTGATTTGATTGTCAGTATCATTGCTGATGAGTCATTCACAAAGCGCTGATCTAAGTCACCTTTTGAAATTAGCCGTATTATTTTTAAAGCTCGCCATGCACAGAATCGCTATTGCCCCTCTCCACGTCTTCGCATTCGCATTCGTCTTCGCAATCCAGGCCAAGGCAGACACAGAAAACGAATCGCCACAAGAGATCCGTCGCCGCTTGTCGCCCTACATGAAGATGTTCGTTCGCGACGCGGCCGCCCTCACCAAGAACAAGGCCAAGATCGACCTCGGGCGTACCCTTTTCTACGACAAACGCCTGTCGGCCACGTCAACTTTCTCGTGCAATGCCTGTCACGATCTCGAAAAATACGGGACGAATGGCACTCGCTACACCACACAGCGGGAAGCAGAGAAGACTTATCGCGACGTCCCCAGCCTCTACAACCTCAAGAGCAGTGAACTCTTCAACTGGGACGGGCAGTACACAAGCCTAGAGGCGAAGACCGCCGCAGCGATCACTAGCCCGCATGAAATGAATATGCCTGATAAAGGCACGCTGGTCTCCCGACTCGCCGGGAGCCCGGGCTATGTCCCCTTGTTTCAAGCCGCCTTCCCAAAGTCGAACAAACCCGTCAGCTTCGACAACGCCGTCTCAGCCCTCACCGAGTTTCAGCGCGGCTTGATCACTCTCGCACCAATCGACCGCTTCCTGCAAGGCGACGACAAGGCTCTCGACCCGAAACAGCTGCGCGGTGGCCGCGTGTTCGACGATAAAGGGTGCGTCGCCTGCCACACTGGTGCCACCTTCGGTGGACAGATGGTCATGAAGCTCGGCGTCACAGAGCAATGGCCCAATCAGGCGGACCAAGGCCTCTTCACCGTCACCAAGGACCCAAAACATAAAATGGCCTTCCGTGTCTCGTCCTTGCGCAACGTCGCCAAGACCGCCCCCTATTTCCACGGCGCCAGCTCCCGAAGACTCTGGGGCGCCATCGAAAAAATGAGCCGCTACGAACTCGGACAACACATCTCCGTCGACGATAACCTCAGCCTCGTGGCCTTCCTGCGCGCGCTAACCGGCGACATCCCCGAAGACTATATCAAGAAGCCAGCGATTCCTTAAAACAGCTGGTGCCAAGGAATTTGCTTTTGCGGGGTATCCCTGAGCGCCTTGTTGAGACCTGTCCCCATGCGCTCCCTCGCCCTACTCCTGATCTGCTCTTCCCTCTCCGCCGCCCCGGAGTGGTCCCACTGGCGCGGCCCTCAGGGAGACGGCCACTACGACCACGAAACTACCTGGTCTCACGATTGGCCGGCCTCCGGGCCGAAGCAACTTTGGCGAGCCGCGGTCCATCTCGGCTACTCCGGCATCGCCGTCAGCGAGAAGCGCGCCTACACGGTCGGCAATTCCGAGGGAGAAGACCTCATCCAAGCCCTCGACACCACCACCGGGACACCAATCTGGACGAAACGCTACCCTCAGGATCTTGTTCCAAAGTACAATCCCGGCGGCCCCAATGCCCCACCGGCCATCGAGGGCGAGTGGCTCTACATCCTCAGCAAACAGGGTCTCGTCTCCTGCCTCAACAAAGCCACGGGCGAACCTCGCTGGCGCACCGACCTCGCCACCGTCGCAGAGGCACCCATGCCCACTTGGGGATTTTCCTCTTCCCCCATCATCCTCGGTGATCGACTCTTTCTGAACGCCAATCAATCCGGCCTCGCCCTCGACAAGAAAACCGGCGAGCTGCTCTGGAATTCTCCCTCCGAGTCCTGCGGATACGCAGCGCCAGTCCCTTTCACCTGCCGGAACCAACCCGCTCTCGCCATCTTCGGCATGAAGGCCATGCACGTCGTTGCGCAGAACAATGGCAAGCTCCTCTGGAAAGTCGATTGGCCCACCAAGATGGGCGAGAACTCCGCCGACCCTCTCATCATCGGCGGCAAGCTCTTGCTCTCCTCCTGGTGGAAAATGGGTGCCGCGCTGTTCGACCCGAACAAGGATTCCACCACTGCCCTCTGGACCAACAAACAATTCCAGAACCACATCTCCGCCCCCGTCCTCCACAACGGTCTCCTCTACGGCTTCGACGGCTCCGTGCATCGCAAAACTGACAAGGGTGCCCTCCGCTGCGTCAAGGCCTCGACTGGCGAAACCCTCTGGTCGAAGGACGGCCTCAAAGGCTCCCTGATTATTTCCGGCAACAAACTCCTCATCCTCTCCAACAACGGCACCCTCCTGGTCGTCAAGACCAGCCCCACAGGCTACCAGGAACTCGCCCGACACGAAGGCCTCGGCAAACGCACCTGGCCCCCTCCTGTCCTCCACCAAGGCCTCCTCTACGTCCGCGACGCCGACGGCTGGGCCACATGCCTCGACTTGCGGTAGTGCTGCGAATTTCTTAAAATGAGTGGTGGCCGAAGGCGATTTTTTCCGGGAACAAGGCGCAACGAAGGAGTGAAGGTCAAGAGGCTTCTACCGGCAGGCCAGCCCGGCCAACGCCTGTTTCAGGAGCCTCTTGTAAAAGCAAATTCCTAGCAACTAAAAGCCGCGGAATCTTCGAATGCTCGAAACACAACGGCCGCTTTAACCTCGCTGATGATTCGCCGGCACGCTCGGCGTGGCACGCGGGCAAATCGCCTACAACGAATTTTTGAAACCAACAGACAAACCAAGCCATTCCCCGAACTGCAAAAGGCCGCCTCCATCCGAGAAACGGTCTGTGCAATCGATACCTCGAAAGACACCTCTGGCTGATCCGTATCAAAGAGTGGACAGGAGAACGAATTAAGAATATCCCATCATACTATGACAGCCACCGATCCGAAACTATGCCTCATCATCAACTCCTGGACCCTCAGTGACCAAACCCACGAGGATGGTACCGAATGGAGTCTCGACGAACAGCTCGGCGCGGTGAAAGAGGCCGGCTTCGATGCCTACAGCTGCCCGGCGGACACGCCAGCCCTGAAGCCAACGCTTCAAAAATACGGCCTCCGGTTCGGTGGGGCCTTTGATGCGCAAAAGGTGCAGCAATTCGAGCCACTCATTCGCGAATCCTTGGCGATCGACAACGGACCGATCAACTGCCAACTCGGGGATCACGACACGCCCGTTGAGGAGGCCGTCGACCTCACTCTTGCACTGATGGCGGAGGCCGAGCGTCAAGGCGCCGAAGTGCATCTGGAACTGCACCGGGACACCTGTACCGAAACACCTGAGAAGACCTACGCCATCGCCGAGGGATTCAGGCGCGCCAAGGGCTGTTACCCGCGGATAAATTTCGACTTCTCCCATCCCGCCTGCCTCAAGCACCTCGATGCCGGGAACTATATCGAACGCCTCTTTGAAAATGTCGAAATCTTCCAGATGTCGACCCTCTGGCACATGCGTCCCTTCAACGGCCACCACGCCCAGGTCCCGGTTACCGACGGCAAGGGGAACTTTTCGCCCGAGTATGAGGAGATGCGCCCGTTCATCCTACAGTCCTTCCTCCACTGGCTTTCCGGACCCCGTCCCAATAACGAACTCTGGGTCATGCCCGAACTCGGCCCCAAATTCGGCTACGCCCTCAGCTGCTTTCCTGACAGTTGGCAAGACGCCATCGTCCTCGGAAACGACATCAAGAAGCTCTGGCACGAGGCCCTGGTGACCTGTCACACTTCAATTGAAGGATAGAAAAAGTGCCCAGCGCTTTCAGCTATCTCCAGGGCACCGGATCCGCAAAGGCGCTGCTTTCTACGATTACAGTTCCGGAGAGCCATGCTGGCGTAACTTTTCACACGCTAGGGCTGATCCGGCTCGGTCAGCCCACTTTGAAAATCTAGCGACCCGCCTCGCCCACACGGAAGTGAGCTCCCGGGAAAAACGCCGTGTCTTGGCGTGGCTTCACTCCCTTTACTGAGATACGCCACCTCCGTTTTTCGATCAGGGCCGACCGAGCCGGATCAGCCCTACCATGATTGAATGGCTTGTTGCTTTGTGGCTCTGCGGCTTGGACGATGTTTCTCACACGCTAGGGCTGATCCGGCTCGGTCAGCCCACTTTGAAAATCTAGCGACCCGCCTCGCCCACACGGAAGTGAGCTCCCGGGGAAAATGCCGTGTCTTGCCGTGGCTTCACTCCCTTCCCGGAGATACGCCACCTCCGTTTTTCGATCAGGGCCGACCGAGCCGGATCAGCCCTACCATGATTGAATGGCTTGTTCCTTTGCGCTCTGCGGCTTGGACGATGTTTCTCACACGGTAGGGCTGATCCGGCTCGGTCAGCCCACTTTAAAAATCTAGCGTCCCGCCTCGCCCACACAGAAGTGAGCTCCCGGGGAAAATGCCGTGTCTTGCCGTGGCTTCACTCCCTTTCCGGAGATACGCCACCTCCGTTTTTCGATCAGGGCCGACCCACCCTGCAGTTGATCCGCTCGAAGAAATTGGACTTATGAAACAGCCTCTTACGCGATGATGTCTTTAACGACGTGACCATGGACGTCGGTGAGGCGGAAGTCGCGACCTTGGAATCGGTAGGTGAGGCGCTCGTGATCGAAGCCTAGCAAGTGCAGCAAAGTCGCGTTGAGATCGTGGACGTGGACTGGATTTTCGGTGACGTTGAATCCGAAGTCGTCGGTCGCTCCGTGGACGTGACCGCCTTTGACGCCACCACCGGCGAGAAACATCGTGAAGGCTCGATTGTGGTGGTCGCGGCCATTGCTGCCTTGAGCCATGGGTGTGCGGCCGAATTCGCCGCCCCAGATGACGAGAGTGTCTTTGAGCAAGTCGCGGTCCTTGAGGTCTTGGATCAGAGCGGCGACGGGCTGGTCGGTGTCTTGGCAGTTTTTAGGGAGCTGTTTGTCCAGGCCGCCGTGTTGGTCCCAAGCTTCATGGAAAAGCTGAACGAAGCGGACGTCGCGCTCAACCAGTCGGCGGGCTATTAGGCAGTTGCGAGCGAAGTTCGATTCTTTGATGTTTGTGATGTTGTAGGCATCGAGGGTCGCTTGGGATTCCGAACCGAGGTCCATGAGTTCCGGGGCGCTGGTTTGGAGCCGATAGGCGGTCTCGTAAGCTTGGATACGCGATGCAGTCTCCGGATCGGAGATACTGGTCATGGTCTGCTGGTTGAGCTGCTTGAGGGCGTCGAGTGAACTGCGTTGGGTCTGGGCGTCGTATCCTTTTGGATTGGAAAGGTAGAGGATGGGGTCGCCTTTGCCTCGAAAGGGAACGCCGTTGTAAATGGTCGGAAGGAATCCGCATCCATAGTTGCTGGCCCCGGCGCTGGTGCCTTTGGCACTGCTGAGGACGACGTATCCAGGAAGGTCTTCGGTTTCGCAGCCGAGTCCATAGAGACTCCAGGCTCCGAGGCTGGGTCGGCCGAATTGCGAATGACCGGTGTTGAGCATGAGTTGCGCAGGGGCGTGGTTGACCGCATCGGTCTGCATGGATTTGATGAAGCAGAGGTCGTCAACGTGTTTGGCGATATTGGGCAGGAGTTCGCTGAGCTCGATGCCGCTTTGGCCGTGCCGGTTGAACTTGAATTTCGTGCCGAGCAGAGCGGACTTGGGATTGATGAAGGCGGCGCGATAGCCTTCGAGCAATTCGGCGGGAGGCAGTTCGCCGTCACGTTTAATCAGTTCTTGTTTGTGATCGAAAAGATCGAGGTGGCTGGGGGCGCCGGCTTGGAATATGTAGATGACGCGTTTCGCTTTCGCGGCGAAGTGCGGCAGCCGCGCGGCGAGTGGATTGGCGGGAGCGTTTCTCAGCTCTTCGCGGGCGAAGAGCGAGTTCAGGGCGAGCCCTGCCATGCCGACACCGCAATTGCGGAGAAACCAGCGACGCGATTGGATCGATGCAAATTCATTTTTGAGTTCGTGATGCATGATGTCTAGTTTTTGTTAAGCGTTTCGTCCAGGTTGAGCAATACGCGCGATGCGATGGTCCAGCAGGCAAGGTCGCGTGGAGTGGTTGCGGCTGGAAGTTCGGGCGGATTGTCGGGATCGATGAAGGCGATTTCACGGGTGCTGATCCATCCTTCGGAGAGGCGATTGCGTTGTTCTTCGAGTAGGCCGAGCAGTATTTTGGTGTCTGCTTTGCTGGCGGGACGTCCGGTGGCGAGGAGGTAGCCGTAGTTGATTCTGGATTCGTCGTTGTCGCCTCCTTCTTTGAGTATTCTCAATCCCATTCCTTGGGCGGCTTCGACGAAGACGGGTTCGTTGAGCGATGTCAGAGCGGAGAGTGGTGTATTGGAAAGGATGCGACGGACGCAGGAGGCATCGGCGTTAGGAGCATCGAAGGAACTCAGCGCGGGATCGGGCATTGCGCGCTTGCGGAAGATGTAGAGCGAGCGTCGGTAGCGTTGTTGGTCGGTGGCGACGTCCCAGTATTCAAGGGGATCGAAATTGTCTTTGAGCATGCTTTCCGGGACCGGCGGGAATACGCTGGGACCGCCGATTTGCAGATTGAGCAAACCGGAAGCGGCGAGCGCGATGTCGCGAACGACTTCGGCATCGGCTCGGAATCGGGGGCCTCTGGCGAGGAGCGTGTTTCGCGGATCCTTTTCCGTTAGGTCGGGACGGAGATCGGAGCTTTGCTGATAAGTCTCACTTGAGAGAATAGATTTGATGAGATGTTTTTGGCTCCAGCCAGCCTCCGTGAAATCGACGGCGAGCCAATCGAGCAATTCGAGGTGATCAGGCATGGGAGCTCGAGTGCCGAAGTCTTCGGGAGTCGTTACGATCCCTTGGCCAAAGAGAGCTTGCCAGATGCGGTTGACCTGAACTCGAGCGGTGAGCGGGGCGTCTTCATTCGTAGCCCAGTGAGCGAGGTCGAGGCGGGTCGGGTTTTCGATTGGCAATGGGTTGAGTATTGCGGGGACTTGTCGCTCGACGGTGTGCGTGGGGCTATCCCAGGAACCGCGCTCGAGGAGGCGGGTTATACGGGCGAATTCGGAATCGGTCTCGGCAGAGTGTAAGACACTGGTTTTCGCCTCAGGAAAACTGGCTTCGAGGGCGGCGATTTTTGTATTCAGTTCTTTAAGATCTTCTTGGTTTTGGCGCCAGGCGCGAAAGATCGTCAGGCGATCTTCATGGGAGCGATCGCTTGTCGGTTTTTGCATCGCGAGGATTGCCGCATGATCGTAAGCCGGGACTAGCGGATTGGCAGCATTGGTCAGGGCGAGTCTGAATCGACCGATTTGTTGGTTGCGTAGGCCGCCGTTGCTGCCGCCGTGTTGCTTCTTGAATCGGACCCGCAATTGGCTGCCTTGCGGCAATGCGAGCGGTTCCTTGAAAGCGACTGAGGCGCTCGATGGCGTGTGCCTCAGAATCGGGCCTCGATCCGGGCTCCAAGCAGTTTTAACGTCGCCGTCGACCAGAAACCCAGCGGGTCCGACGCGCCGTTGATCGTTATCGAATTGAAAATATTCGGGCAGTTCGCGCGGTTCGAAATCGAAATCGGCGGTGGCGTTTTCCAGCTCGACGCGAGTCCATTTCGTTTCGTTGGGCCATTTCCGTGAAACTTCCCATTCGCTGATCGCGAAAGTTCCCCAGTAGCTGCGACCGGGACCGCTAAACGGAAGGTCTTTGTGGAGCAAGGCCTCGAATCGCATGCCAGTGACCATGTCGAATTGGGTTTCACCTTCAATCTTCGCGACGCCGCCGGTAGTGGGATGGCCTAGAATGAGGATGCTGTGGTCAGCGAGTTCTTCTGGATGGTTGAGGCCTCCCTCCCATTCTTGGGTGTCGGTGTCCCAAGTGGTCCAATTCGTAGCGGCGGCTTTTTGCGTTGCTTCCCATTCGGCGAGTTCGGATTGCCAGTTCGGGCGTTGGGATTTGATTTCCTGTTCCAGCGTTTCGATTTTTCCCCGGACGGACTGGATGGTTTCGGCTTGCTCGTCGCTGTAGATCCAAGATTTCGCTTCGTAGGTGTCGTTGAAAAAGGAGAACAGCCCGAAGTATTCGTCATGGCTGATGGGGTCGAACTTATGCGTGTGGCACTGGGCGCATTGCAGTGTGAGTCCAATCGTCGCTTTTCCGAAGCAGTCGATGCGGTCGAAAATGCCTTCGAGGCGGAATTGCTCGACGATGATGGCGCCTTCTTCGTTGACCATGCCGTTGCGCATGAATCCGCTGGCGATGAGTTGGTCTTGAGTGCGGTTGGGGATGAGATCGCCGGCGAGCTGTTCGATGAGAAACTGGTCGTAGGGCATGTCGGCGTTGAGCGCATTGACGACCCAGTCGCGATAGATCCATTGTTCGCGAGGTTTGTCCTTTTCGAAACCATTGGTGTCAGCATAGCGCGCGACATCGAGCCATTGGCGGGACCATTTTTCGCCGAAGGCCGGTCGGCTCATGAGCTCGTCGATCAGAGCGTTAATACTCGATTGGGGCTTGGCGCGGTAAGCGTTGACGAAGGTTTCAATTTCTTGAGGGCTGGGAGGGAGTCCAATGAGATCGAGATGGATGCGCCGAATAAGCGTGTGGGGTGATGCGCTCGCGGAGTGCTTGAGGCCGGCTTCTTTAAGACGCTTTCGAACGAAGGCATCAATCGGGTGTTTGGCGATGGAAGGCGGCTCGGCTTTCTCGGGCTTGCTGAAGGCCCAGTGCGCTTCGTATTTCCCGCCTTGCTCGATCCATTTTTCGAGTAATTTCTTTTCGGCTTTGGAAAGGAACTTCTTGGACTTCGGAGGCGGCATTTGCTCGTCTTCGTCGTCGGACTGGATGAGGTAAACCAGATCGCTTGCGTCGGGATCTCCAGGCACGATGGCAATCGATCCTTTGCGATCGGCATACGCGTCTTCGGCGATGTCGAGGCGAAGGTCAGCTTCGCGGGACTCTTTGTCCGGACCATGGCACTGGAAGCACTTGCCGGATAAAATCGGCAAGATTTCACGCCTGTAATCGATGCTCGGTTCTGCCGCGAGCAAGAGGGTCGGGGTTAGGATTAGGGCTGTGAGCAATGCGTGGCGTGACATGGGGCGATGAGTGAAGTTGGAGCCTAATATCGGGCACTTGGGTATGCAAGGGATTTACTTTTTGCTTTTTGCGTGGGGCGCTTGAGGGCGCCGTTGCAGGGATTGCAGGGATTGCAGGGATTGCAGAGGGATTGCAGGGATTGCAGAGGGATTGCAGAGGGATTGCAGAGGGATTGCAGAGGGATTGCAGAGGGATTGCAGAGGGATTGCAGAGGGATTGCAGAGGGATT
>Ga0206131_10000892_pt1 | contig 39990 bp, 36 predicted proteins | sample Helgoland_Spring_FD_148636 | JGI IMG/M metagenome (GOLD analysis project Ga0206131, IMG submission 148636) | Pelagic subsurface seawater microbial communities from Kabeltonne, Helgoland, North Sea - Helgoland_Spring_Bloom_20160517_1 | ecosystem: Environmental > Aquatic > Marine > Epipelagic ... | reverse complement strand
GCTTTGAATTAGCTCTGAGACAGGCCCAGTCAGCTCAAAACCGTCAAAGCTCCCCTCTTCATCTGAAGGCAAAACGTCTACGCCAACAAACCAAGTGCCTTCGCATTGCAACCATTTTTCTTTCAAGTCAGGATCTTGCGCGGCGCCATTGACAAATTTTCGCGCCGCATTTGCCCATTTTTTTATTTCATCATTGGCTTTGAACCGACACCAACTTGTTGTTCCAAACATGACTATCCCAATGCTTTGTTGTGTACATCTTGAAGCATCAGAGAATATAAATAAGACTTCACCCCGCGTGCCCTTGCTTTAGAATTAGACCTAATTCCTTGCCCGCCAAGAACAAGTCCCTCATTTATTTCTTTATTTTTTGAATAGTTAATTGAGATCTTTTGATGATAGACAAACATATCCATCGAAAAATACTACTACAGATCTTAAACTACTCTTGTATTCAGTCTGGTTTAGCTGAAACAACGGAGTAATTCACGCAATTATGGGCTAGTTTGCAATCTGGGGAAGCAGATGGCGGTGTTCTCAGACATGCTAGATAAGACATGGACGCGTTTCACTTTTAATATCTGGGCTCTTCAAAACCCAACCCAACAAATTTAGTATTTGGTTTCCAAATTAGCCGCTAACAATTTTTTCGTATAATCATGCACCGGTTTACTAATGATTGTTTCAGTATCACCAGTTTCAACAATTTTGCCATGATACATAATTGCCATTCTATCTGCTAAATGGCGCACAATATGAAGGTTGTGGGTGATGATCAATATTGAAAGCTGCATTTTCTCACGCAGACTGGCGAGTAAATTGAACACTTCCCCTTGAATTGAAACATCCAATCCCGCAGTTGGCTCGTCAGCTATGACCAGCTTAGGATTGAGTGCAAGTGCTCTTGCAACACCAACGCGACGCGCTTGCCCACCTGACAGTTCATGAGGATATCTATTAGCAAAATCAGCTGGCAAACCAACTAGTTCTAGCAATCGTTCTGTTTCTTCGCGTAAATTTAGGTCCAAAGATTGACCTGAAATAATATATGGCTCCGCTAAAGCCGTCCCAACCGTTGTTCTTGGGCTAAGGCTGCCAATAGGGTCTTGCATCATCATCGACATGCGATTGCGTGCGGCTCGCATTTCGTGAGGTGTTGCGTGTAACAAGTCAGCATCTTCAAACAAGATACTTCCAGCTTGGGCTGCTACAAGTCGAAATACGGCACGCGCAATCGTGGATTTACCTGATCCACTTTCTCCGACCAGTGCGACAGTCTCGCCTATTGCAACACTAAGTGACGCGTCCTTCACTGCCTCAATTCGCTCCCCTGATTTCCCTTGAAGTAAGTCAATCAAACTGCGTTGTTTCGTGAACGTTACGCGAAGGTCCTCGATCGCAAGGACAGGTGCAGCCACCGTGTCAATCCGGGCTTTGTCCATTTTAGGATCAGAAACGCGTTTAAGTTCGGGTTTAGACATAACAGGTAGTCGCCCACATTTTTCTGGAATTCGTGCAGGATCACATCGCAATAAATTCCTTGTGTAGTCATCTGATGGGCTTGTGAAAACTTTACTTACAGAACCAGTTTCTCGAATATCCCCTTGATACATTACTGTGACGTCATCACACAGGGCCTCAACTACAGTTAGGTGGTGGGTCACGAACAACATGGCACAACCAATATCTGATTGGAGTTCCTTCAACAATTTAACGATTTGAACTTCCAATGTGGCATCGAGTGCGGTTGTAGCCTCATCTGCAATCAATAGCTTTGGGCGTGCCATTATCGCCATTGCGATACACACCCGTTGTTTTTGACCACCAGACAATTCATATGGATACATATCCAAACGCGATTTTGAGTTGGGCATTCTGACTTGCTCAAGCGCATTTAACGCACGTTCAAGTTTGACGGCATTGGTATCATCGCTCCAGTATTGTATGTCCAACATTTGTTGTCCAATATGCAAAGTCGGATTTAATGCGCTCATCGGATCTTGAGATACATAAGATACTTCGCGACCACGCAGTGCCTGCCATTGATTTGGGGTAAATACACGCAGATTGCGATTCTCAAATTCCATTGTCCCGCCTGTGATCTCTGCCGCATGCGGGAGTAAACCAATAATAGCATTGGCTAATGTAGATTTGCCACTGCCACTTTCGCCAACCAAGCCCATGATCTGGCCCTTTTTAATTGTCATGTCAGCGTTTTTAACTGCATGAACTGAACCAAAGTTGATACTGAGGTCTTTGATTTCTATCAGGTTTTTTCTATTCTGCATCTGTCAGCCCTACTTGCGAAGTTTGGGATCAAGAATGTCTCGCAGGCTTTCGCCTAAGGACGTGAATGCTACTGTTGTCAGGATCAGTGGCAATCCACCTGCAAACACAATCCAGGAGGTGTTTCTAATGAATGAAAATCCGTCGTTCAGGATCGTACCCCAACTGGGCGTGGGTGGGCGCACGCCAAGGCCGAGAAAGCTAAGCCCTGCCTCTACGCCGATCACTAGCGGAACATCCATACTCGCTACAATCAATACAGGACCAATCACGTTAGGTAGAATATGTAAGCGTAGAATGCGCGACGTACTTGCACCCATAGCTCGCTGTGCTTCTATAAACTCAGCATTGCGAAGTGACATAACTTGAGTGCGAACCAGTCGAGCGTAAGAAGGAAAAGTCGAGACAACGATGATAACAACTATCGAATTTACACTTGGACCAAATAGCGCAATAATCGTCAAGGCAAACATAATACCTGGAAATGATCTTATTGTGTCAAATACCAACAATAAAGCCCAGTCGATCCACTGGTTAGTAAATGCCGCAATCATCCCAAGCAAAATTCCAATTACTAGTGCAATAGATACAGATGTCACCGCTAAATACAGCGCAATTTTTGTACCAACAATCAAACGAGAAAATACATCGCGTCCCAGCTGATCTGTGCCCAGCCAATGATCCCAACTAGGGCCAGAAAGTTTGTTTCGGATGTCGATCTTAATTGGATCATAAGGCGTGATATAATCTGCCGTTATTCCAACTGCGAAGAATAATAGTACTATCACGAAACTGAAAGTACCCAATGGGCTAGAGCAAAGCTCTCGTATTACTTGAAAAATGCGAGCAAATCTCGTTGGACGTTTGACAACAAATGTGGTCATGAATTTATATCCCGAGATCGTGGATCTAGCATGACATTCAATAAATCCGACAAGGTGGTCGCCACAACAATAAAGACTGTACTGGACAAAACAGCTCCCATTACAACTGGGTAATTTCGGCTAATGACTGCGTCATAGGTTAGCTTACCAATACCTGGTCTTGAAAACAGTATTTCAACAATAACAGCGGTGGACAGGATGAATCCAATGCTTACCCCCAAAACAGTAACAGTCGCTGGAAGCGCTACGCGCAACACATATCGTCGTAGAATTTTATTTTCAGGAATTCCAAACGCGCGTGCTGTTTTGACGTGATTTTGCATAAGCACTTCGATAACAGAGGCTCTTACTAAACGCGACACATAACCAATCCATGTCAGACCTATGGCTAAGGTTGGCAAAATTAGGTGTTTTATTACTGCCCAAAATCCTTCTCCTGCACCAATTGCAGGAAGCCATCTCAACTGAATTGCAAAAACTAGAATCAAATAAAGGCCTATCACGATTGGCGGCACTGCAATTATAGAAACTGAGATCACACCACTGAGCTGATCAAATGATCCACCACGGTGAACTGCAGCGTAAGTCCCAATTGGAATACCCATCAATGCCACCAACAATACCGAAATCACCAGCATAGCTGTGTATGGTGCTTGCTCTGCTAAAATTGAAACCACAGGGCGGTTCGAGGTGAGGTCAACTCCTAAATCGCCTTGAAGAAGCCCAACGAAAAAATAATATATTTGAACAAAAACTGAATCGTTTAAATGGAGCCGTTCGCGAAGCGCCTCTTTGAGTTCGGGAGTAGCGCGCGGCCCAAGCATCACATTTGCAGGATCCCCAGGAACAAATTGAATCATGACAAACAATGCTGTTGTCGCGAGAAAAACAATAAGTATCGCTACACCAATTCGCTGAACTGCATATCCAATCATGTGCTGGCTTTATTTTGTATCATTACTCTAAAACCCACGCCGCGGGATGGTTTCATCCCATGATCGACAAAATATTTCCTTATCATCTTCGAAGGCTTTCAATTCACCTTTTAGTAAAAAGTTGTCTTTATCACATGTAACCGTCATTTGACCCTGTGTTGCGACATTCCAACCTTCACGTTGATACCCCATACCAAATTGATATTCAGCTTTGGCCGTTAGAACATTATCATCTGCGATTTCGAAGCGATCCTGAGAATGGCCAGTTACCGTTATATCCGCCGTTTCTATTAGGTGGGCGCCAAAATCAGCTTGCAATGTTAAGGCCCTCTTTCCTGTGGACAAATCATGGGTAATTGTTCTGCTGTGCGATCCTGCCTTTTGTTCGACGACACCACCGGGTTTTGTCACCCTTGGCTGTGTAAACAACACGCGTGACAAATCGCTTGGCACTAGATTGGCATTTGGAAGTTTCACGCGGCAATTTTTTAAATGCAAAGTTAGTTTATGATTATCCGCAACGGGCCAAGCCATTGGCCACATTGCATTTGAAACAGAAACGCGCAGTTTGTGCCCCTTAACAATCCGATGCGCGATATCATTCAAATCATATTGGATGCGATAGGAAGTTCCCGCCTCTACTTCGGCACATACTTCTCGGCCATCACGTTGTGACAGGTTCACGATGCCATAGGTGATAAGTGTTGATGTGCCATTTTCGTCAACATCACATAGGCGCACAGCCAAAAGGCCGCTAGCAGCATCGCTGCTAACATCAAAATCAATTTTGCTTGTACCAACGATATCTAAAGGCTCAATTAGCGGCGCACCATCAAAACATAACGATCCAGCATCTTCACTTCGTTGATCACCCGGCATTTGCGCTAAGGTCGGATCATTGGAAAGCGGCATATAATCACCACTAAGCATTCCCATCGATTGAGGTGAACATATCGACATAGTTCCGTTATCGGGCACATCGGCCAATCCATTCCTACTTAGCCAGTAAGTTTGGTACTGTAGAGATTCATTCGGCCATGTATCTGCATCCAGCCAAACTCCCGGTCTTGATGCATGGCAAGGGTCCGTTGATACCTCTTGTTGACGATAAAGGGTTAGCATTGGCTCATCTTCAATTCCATTCTTTTCATTCTTAAGCCAACGGTCAAACCAGCGCAACATTTCGTCCAAAAAGTTTACGCCAGGGCCAGGCAACGCCCGATCTGGGTAAAGATGCGACCAGGGTCCTATCAATCCTTTTCGCGGCGCTTTGAGATTTCTCATCAACCGAATTACTGTATTAGGCCAACAATCCGTCCAACCACTTATCGCATAAACTGGAATTTGAATGCGGTCGTAATCTGTACAAACGGTACCTTGCAACCAGTAGTCATCACGTTGCTGATGCTCCAGCCAGATTTTCATAAACAAGTCAGGTTCATCCAAGCGGCGCATCCAAGCATCACGCCAATTCTCTCCATAAATTGCAGGATCTGGAGGTCGGCCATTAAAAGCAAACATTACGCCACCCCACCCAAGGGTTTCACCCGCAAGACCCCCAACAAAGTAACATGCATCATCATAATAACGATCATCTGACGCCCCGACTGGAATAATTGTCTTTAACGCTGATGGCTGATGTGAGGCAAGTTGTAGGGTAGTAATCCCTCCCCATGAAAGGCCAAACATACCCACCGAACCTGTGCACCAAGATTGCGCAGCTAACCAATCGATTACTTCTAACCCATCTTGTTGTTCGACTGGTAAGTATTCGTCTAGCTGAATACCTTCTGAATCTCCTGATCCACGCATATCAACTCGTGCACAAACATATCCATGACCTGCTAAATATAGGTGCTGTTCTTCGTCACGCGTTCTTGTACCGTCACGTTTACGATATGGAATATATTCCAGAACTGCTGGGAAAACTCCATCTATCTCTGGTCTCCACAACCGAGCGGCTAATCGCGTACCATCTTTGAGTGGAATATAAATTTCTTCTTCAACAACTCTAAAAGGTAAGTCTTTAGGATCAATTTCAAGAGTTGGTTCCAAAATTGTAGGCGCGATTAAATTCATAGTATTAGACTTCCCAAGTATTTTTTGAAATTTGATGGTCTGTTGGCGAATTATCATAACCGCCAACAGAGTTTTGTTAGTTATCTACTTTACAGTACTGATTACTCAGCAGGCGCAAATGCATGTAACTTGTAGTCACCATTCGGTAATAGTCCCGGAATGATCGAGTCTTTATAGATTAAAGATGCCGGAGGGTGGATAAGCCAAACAAACGAGTGGGATGCATCCATAATATCTTGCATTTCGTGATAAATTTCTGCACGCTTTCCAAAATCCGTCTCAGAGATGGCTGCATAGTGCAGTTTTTCATATTCTTCACTCTTGAACCATTCCCAGTTCCAAATACCGGCTTGACCTTCAAGGAACCATTGCGTCGACCATGCAGGATCAGGGGGGCTGGTGAACGCTTTTAATGTCATTTGCATGCCGACACCTTTTTCATCACCTAAGCTCCAGAATGTCCCGCTTTCATGTGTGTTCAATTGAACATTGATGCCTATTTCAGCAAGGTTTGCTTGAATAATTAAACCAGTGGTTTGCTCGTCCGTAGAGTTTTGCAATTCTAGTTCCAAATCCAGCGAGCTTATACCAGCTTCTGCCAATAGCTTTCGTGCCCCTTCAAGGTCACGGTTAGGTTGTTGTTCCTCGCTATAGCCAATTAATCCAGGTGCAACTAATCCAGTAGACCGTTCAGGAATTCCAAAATATGCGCCTTCGATAATTGCATCTACATCGACTGCCTTTGTAATCGCTTGTCGTACACGCACGTCTTGTAATGATGGATTTTCAGCATTTAGGCCCAACCAAAAATATCCAGCTGTCGGGCGCACTTCTAAAATAGAATCCACAGGCATGTTGGCTTTCATTTCTGGGACAGAGCTAACTGCAACGCCAGAAACATCAATTTGCCCGGCTTCAAATGCAACTTCAGCAGATTTTGCATCATTTATCGGCACTAAAATTACGCGATCATATGCTGGCTTTTCACCATTCCATCCATCATGAGTAACTAATACAGTTTGTTGACCTTGGTCCCATTTTTCAATTTTGTATGGCCCAGCCGTTGCGCCAGGTTCAGTTGAAAATGTCCCTCCGTTTGCTTCTGTAGCAGCTTTGCTGATAATTGCACCACCTGTGTAAGGTAGTGTACTCCACCATACAGGTGCAAAAGGTTCATTGAAATGAATCACACCACTGTATTTATCAACGACTTCAACATCCTTAAGTGGAGCCCAGTCACCACTATTAGGAGCAGCAAGATCTTTATCAATATAACGTTCGAATGAATATTCGACATCTTCTGCAGTTACTTCGCCGTAATCACCAGTCCACATTAGTCCTTTTTTCAATGTAAAATTTATCGTTAGCGGATCTATCTGTTCGATTGTCTCTGCAGCAGACAATTCCCATTCCCAATCCGAGCCTGATTTAAATTCAATCAACTTTGGAAAAATAGCATCTATAATCGTCTGATCTGCACTGCTTTGCCAAAATGCTGGATCAAGCTGTCCAAAATCAGATTGTGTTTGGAGCCTTATCTCATCTGCATGCGTAGCAGAAATTCCAAACCCTGCAATGCAAACTATAATCACTTGGGAATACTTTCCCATTCTATTAAACGTTGTCATATTTCCTCCTTAAAATAAGAATTGCCTAAGTGCATACGCGTTATGGCAATCACTCTTAAATTTATATTTGGCATAAAATTAAAATCAACATTTCTAATAATCAAGTATAGACGTAAATCGTAAATGATTTGCGTCACAATGCGTCGTATGATATACTTTTAAAAAATTCTGGAGTAATATAATCGAAGACCGAAATATTTTTTCAAAAAATCTACGTCTACTCATTAGCTACAGCCACTCAATCGCTTCTGTTAGTCGTGATTTGCAGATTTCTCGACAACAGTTCACAAAATATCTTTCTGGAAAAAACCTTCCATCAGTGCGAAATTTGCGGAAAATTTCCGACTATTTTGGTGTTGAGGAAACTGAAATTTTTATGCCAGTGAACGATTTTCGTAGATTGATTGCCTTAAATCCGCCACACGCAGCGTCAACCGATCCAATGCAAAATTTTTTCACAGGCGGGGGATACAAACATATTGACACTCGGCGAGAGATGAACAAATACCTAGGGTTTTATTACTCTCATTTCATCATAGCTGATAATCCTAACCAGATAACGAGATCGCTATTATGTATTTACGAGTCCGACAGAGCAATTTTAACCAAGAATATTGAACGCTACCCAGAACAAGGCGATGGAGCAGCTCCTATAAACAAATTCGAGGGTGTGGCCCTTTATAACGCTGATCGATTATTTATCTATGAAAGGGAAACAACGCCAGGTACCCGGATTTGGCAAACTGTCGTTTACACCAGCAATTTCAAGTTTTCGACATATCTCTCGGGTCTAACGATGGGTATTGCAAACCAAACTGTTGGTGATATTGCATGCTATCGTGTTGTTTATGAATTTTTAGGTACAAATATTAACTCACGTATGGCATTGAGTGGTTGTGGTACTTTTGATCTTGACTCAACTGAAGTATCAAAATTCATTCGTGATCGCGTTGTAAATGATATCCGCCCAAACGAAACAGCTTTCATACCAAGGGCATGATAATCACTTAAGTTTTATATCGTAAATCACTTATTTAATTCGACAAGATGGCGGTGTCCGTTGGCTAAGTAGATCAAGCATCAAATGGTACACTTTAAATATTGTATATTATGATTTTAATACAGAGTTCTCGAATTCATTATATGCTTGAATTGTGTTTTTCTGATCTATTAATTCTTTTGCAACTGAAGGCGAAATAGTAAACTTATTATGTCCAAGTTTGGAAAGTATTATCATTTGCTCAACGTCTCGTATTGAAGCAACTAGCACTTCACATTTATGAGGACTATTTTTATTCATTTCTGCCATTAAAGAAAGGTGATGTAATGCGTCTATACCAGCTTCATTCATTCGCCCAAAATATGGTGCAATAAAATCAGCCTTCAGGGATTTTGCAATCAACATTTGTTTTGCATCATAACATGCAGTCATTAAAATGCGCCCACCAAGGCTTTTTATTGAAGCTACTTGTTGAATTGCTGTCTCCACTAGTGGTATTTTAATAATGGTTTCGATACCATTTTTTTTCCCAATTTCATAAAGTTCTCCAGCCCAATCGATATATGTATCACTTGACCCATATACTTGGGCATAAAATTCAAATGCACCATGATCTGATGCACGTTTGACCATATCTGCCCAATTTATTTTTTTGTAATCAAGTCCAGCTTTTGCTGCTAAAATTGGATTTGTAGTTATTCCTTTAAATATCCCAAGAGGCATTAATTCATCCCAAGAATTAAAATCTGCACTATCAAGATACAACGTCATTTAGTTACTCCTCATCTGCATTATTAATAGCTTCATGTGTTGGCGGGTCACAACCAATTTTTGAGCAGTTTAACAGTGCAGCAGTGATGCAACGTTTCAATAAGCAATTGATTTGGTTTTCATCTGGAGCTTTAATCGATCCAGGCAACAAAAGCTTAGAAGATATACAAAATGCCAGCATAGTCGCCATAAATGTATCACCCGCGCCAATGGTATCAAGCATTTTGATATTCTTATGATTTGGCATCACTACATGAAATTCTGAAGTCCAACATTCTGCACCCTCAGCTCCCTTGGTGAGGACTATCAATTCCGCAGATGTCTGGGATTGGAGTTGATTTATAGCATTTTGTTGTGTTCTACCTGGATAAATCCATGACAAATCTTCATTACTAAGTTTTAATATATTGGTTGATTTTAAAAGCCTTTTAAACCTTTCTCTAAATGTGTCTGAATTTTCAATTAAAGTCTCACGAATATTGGGATCTAGCGAAGTAGTAAGACCATTATTAAAAGCTTCATGAAATGAAAACTCCCAAGCATCAGCATCACTTCCTCCTGCAAATGCAAGTGAACCCACATGAAGATGGGTAGCATCAGCAGGAATCGAGGCTTTAATACTTGATGTGGTAACTAATCGTTCGGCAGTATTTTTTCTTTGAAAAGCATAACTAGGGATACCATCATTTAAGCTAACAATAGCCATAGTTGTCGGCTTATAATTCCTTTTAGATGCTATTTTTACACCTTCTTGGTTTAAATTATAAGCTAATTTTATGCCATAGGAGTCTAGTGATATTGGAGTGATATAAGATGTTTTTACTTTTTGACGTGCCAGAGCTACAGCTACATTATAAGGAGAACCTCCAAGACTATCTACGCTTTCAGAATTACCTTTAATTGATTTTTTTTGAACTCTATCAATTAAATTTTCACCACCTACAATAACATGACATTTATGTAACATTAATATTCATTATCCGTGCTTTTGCAAATAATACGTGAGCACAAATGCTCCTTAAGAGATAGGCAACCCCTTCAATAAGGAATGGAATTATTATTTTGCAATTAATGATATAAGTTGGAAAAGTAATCAAAATAAACAATCTGTAAATAAATTTCTTATAAATTTTAAAAATATTAAATAACCTCAAAATTTAGAAATTTGTATGTCAGAGTTTGAAGATTTTTCAATTACATAGCGTGCATTTGGCAAGTCATTATTTAAGACGCGGTTCTTTGCAATTTGTGAGTCCAACCCATACGTAAACCACCTTTCTAGCAAACGATGCTCTAGAATATCTATACCTGGATTTATAAAGATTGTTTGGTCCCAAGATTTATTCAATTCAGCCCATGGCTTTTCTTCAACAAGTAAATAATTTCCTTCAACAATCAATACTCTGTCTTTTTTTGAGATAATGCTCGACCCAGCAATAGATAAATCTTTCTTCCTGTCAAATTCTGGAATAACTATATTATTTTCAAAACTAGTAAGCCTATTTATTAAGTGAATAAAACCTGCTGTATCAAAAGTTTCTGGTGCACCTTTACGATCTAATAGATTTCGCTCTGCTAATATTGTATTATCTAAATGAAATCCATCCATAGAAATAATTTTCGATTGAATAGACTTTTCTGCTAACAATGAAAGTAGTGACGTTGCAAATGTAGTCTTACCAGCTCCTGGAGGGCCCGCAATAGCCACGATATAGCGTTTTCTACCTTCAGAGTGTTTGATAACATAATCTCTAAGAGCTTTAGGATTCATTTTGCAGTCAAATCTTCGCTTGGTGGTTCCATTGCTCCCGTCATCATGGCCACTGCATCAGACATGGAAATTATTTTTGGATCAACTGTGCAGAGACGTCTGCCTAAGCGATGTATGTGAATACGATCACAAACCTCAAAAATGTGAGGCATATTATGCGAAATTAGTACAATGGGTATTCCTTTAGACTTAACATCCTGAATCAAATCTAAAACTCGGCGAGATTCTTTTACGCCTAAAGCTGCAGTGGGCTCATCCATAATTACAAATTTAGAACCAAAGGCTGCGGCCCGTGCCACTGCTACTCCTTGACGCTGCCCACCAGATAAAGTTTCAACCGCCTGATTAATATTCTGAATTGTAAGAAGTCCCAACTCTGAAAGTTTATCACGTGCAAATGTTTCCATTTGTTTATGATCTAATTTGCGAAACAGTTTGCCCATAATTCCTTTTTCACGGATCTCGCGGCCAAGAAACATATTGTCCGCAATAGATAAGGCCGGGGATAAAGCCAAGTTTTGATATACTGTCTCGATACCAGCATTCCGAGCATCATCTGGAGTGTTAAAATTTACAACTTTTCCATCAAGCTCAATAACCCCATGATCAGGTATGGTAGCACCAGAAATTGCACGGATTAAAGTGGTTTTTCCTGCACCATTATCACCAATAACCCCTAAAACTTCATTTGGATAGAGATCAAAATCTGCACCATTCATTGCAACAACCGTGCCGTATCTTTTCATTAAACCTTTAGCTTGAAGTATTGGTTTTAAATTTTGAGTGATATTCTTCATTGTGAAGCCCTCCGCAGCCACTGGTCCAGGGCAACAGCAATTAGAACAAGATTTCCTACTGCAAACATTTGCCAATAGTCATCCACACCAGCAAGCGATAAACCTGTTGTAAACACTCCTACAATCAATGCACCTAGCACAGAGCCTGGAATAGAGCCCCGCCCTCCAAACAGTGAAGTTCCACCAATTACAACTGCAGTTATTGTAGCCAAATTAATTTCTTCAAATGAGATCGGTGAAATTGAACCAACACGTCCTATTGCAACCCAAGCTCCAAAGCCACAAATTAGTCCAGCAACAGCGTAAACAGAAATAAGTGTTTTATCAGTTTTAATACCTGACAGAGCAGCAGCTTCAGGGTCGTCTCCAATTGCATAAACATGTCGCCCCCAAGCGGTATGTTGCAAAATGAACCAAAAAACTACTGCTAATAAAATTAGTGCAATTCCACCATATGTAATTGTAGCCCCGAAAGGACGCGCAGCTGCTTCACCGAACCAAAGAAGTGATGGTGCATTAGCGTCAATATCGGAATATCGAATAGACTCTGATCCAGAATACCACAGTTTTAGCGCTGTAAATACAGATAGTGTTCCCAGTGTTACGATGAATGGCGGTAGTTTGATCTTTGCAACAAGAAAGCCGTTGAATGCACCCATGAGTGTGCCGATAGCCATACCTGCTGAAATTGCAATTGGAAGTGGAACACCATAAGAAACAGACAGTCGACCCATTACAAATGTCGAAAGGACCAATATTGCTCCAACTGAAAGGTCTATCCCTGCAGTTAAGATTATCAACGTTTGTGCGATTGCAACAATACCAATAACTGTTACCTGTTGAAGTACCAGTGACAAGACGCCAGGACTTAAGAATCTTGGTGCAATGATACCAAAAATTAGAATGCTAACAATTAAAACTAATGCGGGGACAAGTGTTGGGTAATTTCTTACAGCGTTTCGTACATTCGATAGAAACGTCCTATCATCCCGCTCAAATACAGCAACTGCGCTATCTACACTGTTTAAGTTTGTTTCAAATTCAGATTGACTCACTATACCCAAGCTCCCCAGTAAATATTTTATTCATAGATTTTAAACTTAAAGGGCGGCAAAAGTACCGCCCTTTATTTATATATTAATCATATATTTTAAATTTTTCAAATTAACCCCAGCAGAGTTCAGTACCTTTTGTGGAGTCAATTGATGGGACACCATCAGCTGGTGAGTCTGTTACAAGATTTACGCCTGTATTAAAGAATGTTAATCCATCAGATGCAGCAGGTTTTGTTCCATCTTTTGCAAATGCTTCGATAGCTTCGATACCTTTAGATGCCATAAGTAGAGGGTATTGCTGAGAAGTCGCACCAATAACGCCTGACTTAACACTGGCGACACCTGGGCAACCACCATCAACAGAAACAATTAAGACATCTTTTTCTTTTCCTGCTTTTTTTAGTGCTTGATAAGCACCTTCAGCAGCTGGCTCATTAATTGTATAAACAACATTCATGCCAGGTTCTTTTGCTAATAAATTTTCGACAGAAGTAACTCCTCCTTCTGGGTTTGCACCAGATGATTCATGTCCTATCACGCGAGGGTCTGTCTCAGATCCCATTACATTTAGGTTTGGAACCTCAATGCCAAAACCTACTAAAAAACCAGTATCGCGAGCTACATCAACAGAAATATTGTCTTTGTTAATGTCAAGCATACCAATTTTGGCATCTTTTGCAGCATCGCCCATCTTTGCTCTTGCCCACTTTCCTATTAACAGTCCAGCTTCAAAGTTATCTGTTGCAAATGTCATATCTTGCGCTTCAGGATCCGCTATGGGAGTATCAAGTGCAATAACAAGAATACCTGCCGCACGTGCCTTTTTTAAAGCTGGTATTACAGAATCGTTTGATGCTGTAATTAATATTCCCTTTGCACCAGAAGCCATGCAGTTTTCAATAGCGGTAATTTGTGGCCCAGCATCACCATCAACCTTCCCCGCATATGAACTAAGGTCTATACCAGACTCTTTAGCCTTTGCTTCTGCACCCTCTTTCATTTTCACAAAGAATGGGTTCGTATTATTCTTGGTAATCAAGCAAGCAGCGGTGTCTGCAGCAAAAGCACTTGTCGAAAGTGTTGTTACGGCAATTGCGCTTATTACTGATTTCACAATAGTATTTTTCATAAGTTGTTCTCCCAGTTAGTTAAAAGCATGGATTTGCTTCTCACCATAGATACAAATCATATTGATACATATCTTGTCAATAGATAAATCACTTTGATTTATTAATTACTTTAATCTATAATCATTAATAATATGCGTTACTTGAGTCATTATAAATGAGCTTAAAACGTGGACTGTTTGTCATTAATAAGGTTATAAATTTTAAAAAGAGATTTTTTTATATGTTAAATGATACTCCAGAAAAAATAAACGATCCAAGTGGTGGATCTAACCAAAGTCGTGTACGAGATTATAATGAACGACTTGTTTTATCTCTTGTTCGTAGACATGGTAGCCTTGCAAAATCTCAAATTGCGCGCAGGTCAGGCCTATCCGCTCAGACAGTTTCAGTAATTATGAGGTCATTAGAGAAAGATGGGCTTTTGCTAAGAGGCAAACCTCAGCGTGGACAAGTTGGTCAACCCTCTATACCAATGAGCCTAAATCCAAATGGAGTATTTTCATTTGGGTTGAAAATTGGTCGAAGAAGTGCTGATTTAGTTTTGGTAGATTTTCTAGGCCAAGAGTTAGGATCAATTAGCAAAGTTTTTGACTATCCTATCCCATCAAAAGTTATAGTTTTTGTTGAAACTGGCATTGCTGCTCTCCGAGAACAATTATCGCCATCTCAACAAAAGCGCATTGCAGGACTAGGTGTTTCGATTCCATCAGAATTATGGAATTGGGCTGAAAAAATTAACGCACCTCAAGATTTAATGAATGTTTGGAAAGATAATGACTTTCAGTCTAAACTAGAAAGTATAAGTGGTTTACCAGTTAGCATGCAAAATGACGCTACTGCAGCTTGTGGCGCAGAACTTGTTTTTGGTCACGGCAAAGAGTTGTCTGATTTCGTATATTTTTTCATAGGCACATTCATTGGTGGTGGTGTTGTATTAAATCATGGCTTATATTCTGGGCGAACCGGCAACGCCGGAGCTATTGGGCCAATGCCTATAATGAATAGTGATGGAGAAGTTACCACACTTATCGACAATGCATCTATATATACACTTGAAATGCGCTTGAAAACAAACGGGTTTACCCTATCACATCAGTGGTCTGAACCTGAAGATTGGCATTCAATTGGACCACTTCTAGATAAATGGATTGAAGATACAGCTAGACATCTAGCTTGGGCTATTGTTGCTTCCTCATCAGTTATTGATTTTCAGGCAGCTGTAATTGATGGGGCATTTCCAATTGACATAAGGCAAAAAATAGTAGATGCAATTCGCCTTGAAGTCGAAAAGTTAGATACCCGTGGCATCAGTGAACTAGATATTCTTGAAGGTATAGTAGGTCGCGGCGCCCGAGCACTTGGCGGCGCAAGCTTACCACTTTTCGCGCTTTACCTTCTTGACCAAAATGTTTTGTTTAAAGGAGTCTAATTTTGCTAAAAGGTATTAACCCAATACTAAGTCCTGAACTCCTCGCTATTTTGCGGGCCATGGGTCATGGAGATGAAATTGCTATTGTTGATGGCAATTACCCTGCATTGGAAAATGCTCGTAGACTTATTCGTCTGGATGGAATGAATTTAGTGCCTGTTATTGATGCTATATTAAGTGTTCTGCCTGTTGATGATTTTACGGATCAAGCTTTGTTTCGATCAACAGTTGGCGAAAATCCAAAAGCATTGCATGTCATACATCAAGAAATGCTCATGACTTGTAATAAATATGCCCCAAACAAACCTCTTACAGCATTGGTTGGAGATAAGTTTTATGATCGTGTAAAAAAGTGTCATGCAATTGTTTCGACAAGTGAACCTTGTCTTTATGCAAACCTCATTATTCGCAAGGGTGTCATTTACCCAAGTAAAATGGAATAAAATATGAAACGCTCGATTATTAATAAGATTATCCAAGAATCCGATGAATTTATAAAATCATATGGATTTAGGTTGCCACCATTTGCTTACTTTCAACCTAGTGAACTCGTCACCCGAAAGCTTGAGTTTCAAGCAATTTTTGATGCACGTTTAGGGTGGGATATAACAGACTATGGCCAAGGTCGTTTTAATGAAAAGGGATTATTCCTATTTACTGTTCGAAACGGCTCAATGTCTGATCTAAGAAGTGGTAAAGGCATGTGCTATGCTGAAAAGATAATGATATCACGTCAAGATCAGATATCTCCATCACACCGGCATATAATTAAAACTGAAGATATAATAAATCGAGGTGGAGCAACCTTAGCCATAGAGATGTTTGAAAGTAATGCAAATGGTGAGATTGACTTAAAAGCTCCAGTACCAGTATTTTGTGATGGAGTTGCAAAGATATTTAATGCTGGGGATATTCTTCGGCTTGCACCAGGAGAAAGTGTAACTCTTGCTCCAGGTAATTGGCATAAGTTTTGGGGCGAAAATGGGGACGTATTGATTGGTGAAGTCTCAACGGTAAACGATGATTTAACAGATAACGTTTTTGCAGAACCTATTGGAAGATTTTCAGAAATTGAGGAAGATGTGGATGCAACACATTTGTTGGTGTCTGATTATGAGAAATGGGGCTTAATTTAGTTTTTTGGCACTGTATGATTTTGCTAAGGTTTTAAAAACAAAAAACACGCATTGGAGATTTTGATATGAAAACTGCTCGATTAAACCGACTGTTCGGAACATCAGGAAACTGTTTTGATGTAGCCATAGATCACGGGATGTTTAACGAAAAGACATTTCTTGGTGGTATCGAAAATATGCAAACTGCTGTTGATATTGTTTCTAAGGCAGCACCTGATGCCATCCAATTACCACCAGGTACAGCACCCCTACTCCAACAACGCGCTGGGAAGGATCGCCCAGCCTTGGTGTTGCGCACAGATATAGCGAACGTTTATGGTACTCCACTACCGAAGCTACTTTTTTCCGAAACAATCGATCAACCTGTACAACAAGCAATCCGGTTAGATGCAACTTGTGTAGTCGTGAACTTACTTAGCCTTCCAAACGAACCTGATGTCTATCGCCAGTGTATTCGCAACATAAATGCATTAAAACATGCCTGTGATTTAGTATCGATGCCCTTGATGGTTGAACCACTGGCAATGCAAGATAACACCAATGGTGGCTACATGGTGGATGGTGATTTGGATAAAATCCTACCACTTGTTCGTCAAGCGGTCGAATTGGGAGCTGATATCATAAAGGCTGATCCTTGTGCCGATATAAACCAATATCATAAAGTTATCGAAATTGCGCAGGGCATTCCAGTATTGGTGCGCGGCGGCGGGAAAGTGTCAGATTTTGAAATCCTGACACGCACCAATGAGCTAATGGATCAAGGCGCCCGTGGTATCGTCTATGGCCGCAACGTTATTCACCATGAGAATCCCGGCGCAATGACCCGTGCTTTGATGGCTGTAGTCCACGACGGCGCATCAGTCGACGCTGCTATATCGATATTAGGTTAGGCTCATGAAAACTATTCGCTTTGGAATTATTGGCTGTGGCTTGATGGGGCGAGAATTTGCCTCAGCTGCTGCGCGCTGGTTACACCTAACTGAAAGCCGAGCACGTCCCAAAATCGTAGGTGTTTGCGACACAAATGAAGCGTTGATGGGGTGGTTTAAAGCCAATTTGCCTAGCGTTAAACAAACAACAACAGATTTTCGCGAATTACTGACTAATTCAGATATCGATGCAATTTATTGTGCCGTTCCTCATGTCTTGCACGGAGATATTTATCCACAAATATTGGCAGCTGGTAAACACCTTTTTGGTGAAAAACCATTTGGTATGGATTTAGCCCAAAATAAAATCATCTCGCAGGCAATTTATGATTACCCTGAAACCTTGGTTAGATGTTCCTCAGAGATGCCGTTCTTTCCAGGCGCACAACGGGTTATTGAATTTGTTAAATCTGGTGAAGTTGGTGATATCATTGAGGTGGAGTCTGCATTCCTCCATTCATCTGACATCAATCCAGACAAAATCATCAACTGGAAACGGATGATTGACATTAATGGCGAATACGGCTGCATGGGCGACTTGGGAATGCATGTTTGTCATGTCCCGCTTCGTTTGGGGTGGAAGCCAGAAACAGTCCACGCAAGCCTTTTGAAGCGTGTGGTAAATCGGCCAGATGGCAAAGGTAATATTGTTCCATGCGAAACTTGGGACAATGCCACAATCACCGGACACGTCGCAGCGCAAGATGGAGATTTCCCTTTGGTTTTTAAAACATGGCGCATTGCACCAGGCGAATCCAACACATGGTCCCTGCGGATATTAGGTATGAAAGGGTCAGCCTTTTTCACTACTAAATCACCACGCCAGTGGCAGTTCATGAAATATAAACGAGGTGGCAAACAAACATGGCAAACCGAAGATCTTGGTTATCAGTCGCTTTTTCCAGCAATTACAGCTGGTATTTTTGAATTCGGATTTGCCGATGCAATTCAACAAATGTGGGCGGCCTATGTGGATGAGCTTGCAGGGGGGGATGGGAATGGTTTTCATTGCGCCACACCGTCCGAGGCTAGCGATCATCATGCTATCCTGACAGCAGCACTCGCAGCAGGCAAATCTGGTCAGGTTCAAGACGTGGAATACTTGGCGTGAAAAAGTTACATATCAACTCCACATTGATTGTTGCCAAAAAAACGCTGATCGAAAACGTATGGGCTCAGCCAAAATGGGCCAAGTGGGATATTGTGTGTCAAGAAACGCCATTTCAAACCAATCAACCCAAGCTAGAAAATATCATTATGCACAGTTATAATTTAATCGAAAAATACTTTCTAAAACTTCAGTGGGAGTTCAGAATTATCGCTGAAGAGGCTACGGCCCTACGCAAGCTATCTAACGAGGTGCTGTAATGACTGCGCAACGCGGCATTGTATGCGCAGGAAACTGGATTGTAGATATCATTCATGATATTTCGCACTGGCCTGAGGAATCAGATCTAGTAACCATCTCAGGCCAAACAATCGGCGTTGGCGGCGGTGCAGCTAACGTTGCTTTCAATCTGGCAGCATTGCAAGTTGATTATCCAGTTTGGCCCGCAGGTTTACTAGGCCATGATAATCACGGTGAGTTAGTTCGTAGCGCATGCCACGAAGTTGGTCTACCAGTTGAGCAATTAAGCTCAATTCCAAAAGTTTGCACGGCACATACCCATGTAATGAATGTTCAGCATAACAGCCGCACATTTTTCTACAATGCCGGTGCCAATGCACATTTTGATGAACACACTTTATCAATGAAGGCCATTGCAAAACATAATCCCAGCATTTTTTATTTGGGTTATCTGAACCTTTTGCCACTTTTAGATGCCAGCGATGGCCAAGGCCGAACAGGTGCGGCAAAGCTTTTGGCACAAGCACGAGCAGTAGGAATGATTACTTGCGTTGATTTGGTTTCATCCCTAAGCGACACATACGCCAAAACGGTAATGGGCACATTGCTAAATATCGATTGGCTATTTTTGAACGAAGTCGAGGCGTCTCGAGCAACCGGTGTCATTTTAAACGGTGAGGAAGATCGTACCAATATGTCCAGAGCTGCTTCAAAGTTAATGTCCGGAGGCTTAGGTCAGGGATGTGTGCTTCATACACCCAAGCTAACGCTTTGGAAAACAGTTGACGATGAGATTTGGTACGAAGTGCCTCAAATTCCAAAGTATGACATAATAAGCCCCGTAGGTGCAGGTGATGCCTTTGCTGCAGGTATACTTCACGGATTGCATGAAAACTGGAGTGCACACGATTGCATTTGTTTGGGTAACAAAATGGCTGCTGCCTGTTTACGCGCTCCTACTGCAACTGGAGGGATACTAACTTTGAAAGAATTATAATTCAGATTTGAATTTATGCTCCTCAATCTAAAAAAGTGGCGGTGTCATCAGGTATATTATAAAAATTATTTACACTACAATTTTAATATCTGCTCTCCCAAACCCACCCTCGCAAAATGAGCACCTGAGTAAAAACTATAGAATTGCTGGTAATTAAGACCTCAACCCATGTATCAGACAAATCATATGCCTATATCTCGCTAAACCATCAGAGTAATTTATTGAAATCTGGGCTAGTGTGCAATCTGGGGAAGCAGATGGCGGTGCCAACTGATTAAGTAGATCAAGCATCAGGTTTTCCAAATGGGCGAAGACTTGAAGTATTTAAATGGATTATGTGTTGTCATTCATAAAAATTAGGGACCAACCATTGGGACGTAAAGTTTGTCTGACAATGCCTAAATTATGTCTACCGAAAACTAATACACTCCAAAAAGCATCATCAGATTCAGCACTTAATCGCAACAGATCCAATCTGCGCTTGTCCTGCGCGACGGCCTAGAACAAATGCGCTTAGCAACCCGTTGCCAGACAAATAACCACTATCACCTTGCCCAGAAACACCACAAGCCGCACCTCCGCCTGCATAAAGATTGTCAAAGGCGGTCCCATTTGTACGCAACACTTGCGCTTGATCATTCACCAAAAGCCCTCCTTGCGTATGGAACAACGCGCCTGTAACGCGCACGCCATAGAAAGGCGCAGTTAACCCTATTTTCCCAAATTTACGGCCAAAAATATCTGTCCAGCCAAGTGGAATATCAGCTACCGTTGCCATAAGCTGATCCGCAGGAAGCCCAAGCATGCCAGCAAGTTCCATCAACGTGTCACTTTGATAAATGGCACCAACACTTTCGGCTTGTTTGAAATCCTCAAACTGTCGCGCAATGTCTGCGATGCGTTCATCGAAGATGGCAAAGGCCTCACCATTCGGTTGGGACAGAACAGAGCGCGCCGCTTCGGAATAGCCTTGCGCCTCGTTCCAAAAGCGTTGTCCCAGATTATTCACCTGAAACCCTCCCTCGGTGATAACGGCCCAAGTGATCAGGATGCCATGCGGGTGCGCAACATTTCCATGGCCCTGATACGCGCCAAGATGCTTGGTCTGTGCGCCGATATCGTCTGCCCATAAAACCGCCTCACCACGATTTCCATCATGGCCGAACCACACGCCGTTTTTGATATCTGGCATATACTGCGACACCAGTGCACGATTGCCACCAAACCCATTGCAGGCAAGGATCAGGCGTTCGCAGCCAATCGTTTCAACGCCACCATCGGGACGGGTCGCACTGACACCTGTGATGTGTTTCCCGTCATAAAACAGCACGCTTGCGCGACGCTCACAAATGATGTCGATGCCTTGTGCCTCGCAGGCATTACGCAGCGCGTCGATCAACTCAGCGCCAGAGCGCGTTGGCAAACCGTGCATGCGCCGCGAAGAGTGGCCCGGGTAGTCAAAATCGTTCACAACAGAAAAAGGCAGGCCATGGGTTTCACTTAGCCAGTCAATCACCTCTGCTGAGCCGTCAACCAGAAGATCGACCAAGGCTTGATCATTCTCGCCATGCGCCTTGGCTTGGATGTCACGCGCGAACTGCTCAGGACTATCGTGAATTCCAGCTGCGTTTTGAGTTTTTGATTCCGCAGCGGGGATCAACCCCGCTGATAGTGCAGTCGAACCACTGGGCATTGCATCAGCTTCGATCACCAAAGCGTTTTGCCCCGCCTCATGAGCAGATAACGCGGCGATCAAACCGCAGGCGCCAGCCCCAATGATAAGTGTTTCAACACTCAGATCAAACGCAGTTGGCGACGTTGCGACGCTAACGTTTGCGGTCATACTGCGCACCTTTTTTCAACATGTCTGCGGTCCCGATCACGTCATTCAGACCTTTGAAATCGAACATATGATCCGCAAAAGGCTGATTAGAGCCATTTGTATGCAGACTGCGGTAATACTCCTGCGCAGTCTTCGCCAAAGCACGCACAATACCGCCTGGAAAAATTGCTATGGAAAAACCAAGGCTTTGCAAATCTTCCGCGCCTGTGATGGGTGTTTCTCCGCCCTCAACCATATTGGCGAGCAGAGGAATACGCCCTGCGAAATACTTGCTCATCGCTTGCATCTGCTCGCGATCTTGCGGTGCCTCAATGAAAAGGACATCTGCGCCTGCTTCCAAGAAAGCTTCGGCGCGATCCACAGCCGCGCTAAACCCTTCAACCGCAATCGCATCTGTGCGTGCAATGATGAGCGTCTCGCTGGAGGTGCGCGCATCAGCCATTGCAGCAACTTTGCCCACCATTTCAGAGGTGGAAATAAGAGTTTTATCAGCCAAATGACCGCAGCGTTTGGGATAGCTTTGATCCTCCACCTGCAAGGCTGCTGCACCCGCACGCTCATAAATCCGCATGGTGCGCTGCGCATTCAGCGCGTTGCCAAAGCCCGTATCTGCGTCGATAATCACAGGCGTATCAGTGCGATCCGCAATAAGCGCCATTGTATCTGCCATTTCACTGCATGTGCTGAGCCCAATATCTGGCCGCCCAAGGCGGGTATAGGCAACCGCTGCACCGCTTAGATAAAGCGCTTCGAACCCCACTTCGGTCGCGAGCGACGCTGTTAGACCGTCGTAAACACCGGGGGCGACAAGGATGTCTTGTTTTTGAAGGCGGACTTTTAAACTCATGCCAAATCCTCCAGCCAACCAAGTGAATCAGAGCAAGTCATTCGATGCGTGACCGTTGCAAGCGAGAGCAAGGTCGCCTCATGCACATCCTGTTTGAAGGCCGCACAGCCATCTGTTAGCATCACCGTTTCAATGTTTCGCAAATGCGCATCGCGTAGTGTCGAGGCGACACCGCCATTGGTTACGATGCCACCAACGATCAAGTTATCAATCCCAGCCATACGCATGATGTATTCGAGCCGTGTTTGGTAAAAGGCAGAGTAAGCAACCTTTTCGATCACAAAATCTGCAGGAAATAACTTGTCCACCAAAGTATGGCCAAAACCATTCGGGGCGAAGTCACCTTTGGCAAGAAACGGTCGCAACTCTTTCAGGTGCGGCGCAATAAGTGGTTCACCATTGTTGTCAGGCACCAAGGTAAATTGCGCAGAAATATAGCGCCCGCCTTTGGCCCGCAGTGCTTTGACCAAAGGTGCTATTCGATCTGGCAAAGCAGCGATACTTTGCGCCGCCTGACCTGCACGCCCATAAGCCCCCTCAGGATGGATAAAGTCGTTTTGCAGATCAATCGTCAGCAACGCCGTGCGCGACAGATTCCATGTTTTCGGATCACTCATGCTGTACCCTCCACTGGTTCAATGATTGTATTGCCAAAGGCATCAACGCGGCCCTGCAAGTCAGGTTCGATCAGAACCGTTGTGTCAGGTTGTGTCAAAATAGCAGGCCCTTTAATCACTGTGCCCACAGGCAAAGGCAGTCGATCAAAGACCACTGTGTCGTGCCAATTGCCGTCAAAATGAACTAGCCTTGTGCAAACCGGTACCACCTCACCAGAAGTTTTGGGCGCAAGCGTGGACAGATCAAACTTGGGTCGTTTGCCCGTCACCGCGCTACGCAAATTCATGATGCGCCGAACACCTTTGTCGAGCAAACGCCCAAAGGTCGCGGTATAGGCCGCATCAAACGCAGCTTCAATATCAGTCTTGCTTGGTGGGACGACAACCCCATCCGTAACTATCACAGAAAGCGGGACAGGCACTGTATGGGTCTGGCCTATGTAGGCCATGTCCAATTCAAAACTGACCTTGCGTACCTCAAACTTGGTACGCGCAGCATCAAGCAACGCCATGCCCTTATCGTGATGTGTTTGCATGAAGTCCGCCATAGAAACCTTGTCCAAGGTATCCACCAGCGTGTTGATTGTTTGCACAAAATCCTGCCGCATGTCCGCGATGACGCAGCCCATTGCAGAAGTCACGCCTGGATAACGCGGCACAATCGCCCGCGCGATCCCTGTTTCCGCAAGCATTGCACCAGCATGTAGCGCTCCACCACCGCCAAAAGGCATAAAGGCGAAGCGTTTGGGATCAAATCCGCGCTCGATACTTACCAGACGTATCGCACCTGCCATCCGAGAATTTGCGACCGTTAAGATTGCCTCTGCTGCAGCTAAAGTGTCGAGTTTCAAAGGCTGGCCCACATGTTCATCAATCGCATTGCTCGCGGCCTCAACATCAAGTCGCACAAGTTTACCGCCAATCGGATTTTCAGGATCAATACGCCCCAGAACGATGTTCGCATCCGTCACAGTAGGCCTTGTATTGCCCAAACCATAAGCCACAGGACCGGGGTTCGATCCAGCGCTTTCGGGGCCAATGTTGAGCAAACCACCCTTATCTACCCATGCGATAGAGCCACCACCAGCACCAATCGTCGTGATCTCAATCATCGGGGTACGCACAACCATACCAAAATCAATCGAGGTCTGCGGCGAGAGCATGGATTGCCCTTTGGAAATCAAGGACACATCAAAACTGGTGCCCCCCATATCGCCTGTGATGACGTTATCAAAACCAGCAGACTGCGCGATATAGCCAGCCGCTATCACACCAGCCGCAGGGCCAGAGAGCGCCGTGCGCACAGGTAAGCGGCAGGCCGTATCAACCGCCATCACGCCACCATTTGACTGCACGATCATAAATTCGCCGTCAAAGCCACCTTGCTTAAGCGCACTTTCCAAACGACCCAAATAACCAGAGACTTCTGGCTGGAGATAGGCGTTCAACGCAGTCGTTGAGAACCGCTCAAACTCCCGAATTTCAGGCAGTATTTCATGAGAGGCCGAGACATGCTCATTTGGCCAGATTGCGCGCACAACAGCAACCGCCGCTGCCTCATTCGCCGGGTTCGCATAGGCGTTCGCAAACAGAATCGCCACAGACACACAGCCCTGCGCGATCAAATCATTCGCCGCTGCGCCCACTGAGTCCAGATCAACGGATGTTCGGACACTCCCATCTGCCAATGTGCGCTCTGGCACTTCGAGGCGATTGCGCCGATCCACAACAGGTTCGAAATCACCGCGCAAACCCCATGTGCGGGGGCGATCACGGCGGCGCATTTCCAGCACATCCCGCAATCCTTCGGTGCAGATAACTCCTGTCTTAGCACCTTTGCGTTCCAACAGCGCATTGGTGCCAGCAGTCGTGCCATGTACAACGACTGAAATCTCAGACAGGTCTTCGACTTCGCGCCTGATCCCGTCCAGGAAACCCACCGATTGATCAGGGCGCGTTGTTGGTACTTTGGCCACGCTGGCTGTTCCATCTGTCTCATTGAGAACGAAAACATCCGTGAATGTGCCGCCAACATCGACACCGATCATGCGGCTACTCATTGCGCCACCTCCCGCCATGCATTTCCGTAAATCTTATCTGCCTCTGCTGCGCTCACCAACCCGCACGCAACGTCATCCGAAATATCCACTAGCGCGCGCTTATCTGCCGCGCCATACCCACCACCTCCTGGCGTTTCCAAACGCACCGCTTGACCCTGCTTCAATGTGATCCCACGCATCTTGGACGCCAGCGGAGGTGTCTTCCACCCGTCATCCTGCTCATAAGAGAACACGTTCATCGCACCGTCGTCGCCATCCACGATTCCTTTGGGGGCAAAACGTCCACGCTCACCAAACAAAAACGCCTCTGCGCCGTTTTCTTCCAGTACTTCAATCTCGTAGATCGCACCTACACCACCACGATGAGTGCCCGCGCCCGCACTATCGGGGCGCAGCGCCCATTGGCGGAACATCACGGGATAGGCCGCTTCCAGAATTTCCATCGGCGGAATCGTCGCCGTTGAGATCGGCGCATTACCATGATTCAAACCGTCCCCATCAATCGAGCCACCATGCCCACCACCATAGAAACTGAACATCACCCAGGGCTTACCATTCTTTCGTTTACCCGCAATGGAAAGCGCGTTAATTGTCCCGTAAGCATTAGCGACAACGCGGCTCGGTTCTGCCTTCGCAAAGGCACAGAACACTACATCAATCATTCGCAAAATGGTTTCTGTGTAACCACCCGTTGGTGCAGGAAATTCCGCAGACAAAAGTGAACCTTCAGGCACAATCACATCAATCGGGCGCATCACGCCAGCATTCGCGGGAAGCATCGGGAAGATATGTTTGATCGCCACATAGGCCGTCGCAACGGTTGTCGGTAGTGCGATATTGACAGGCCCTGCGCATTGCGGTGCAGAGCCATTAAAATCGAGCGTCATGCAATCACCTTTGATTACGAGTGCAACCTTGATGCTCAGAGGTTCATCGACAATACCGTCGTTATCAAGAAAATCCTCTGCCTCCCAATGCCCGTCAGGTAGGTCTGTCAATTCGGACCGCATCAACGCTTCGGCGCGATGACCTAAAGCCTCCAGTGCGGCGGAAACTGTCGCTACTCCATATTCATCCAGCAACTCATCCATGCGTTTGATACCCAGATCAAGCGCACCGATCTGACCATTCAGATCACCCATAGCCGATTGCGGCAGGCGCGTATTACGCAGCAAAATATCGATGATATCTGTATTCATCACACCTGCGCGGGCGAGTTTAACGGGGGGCAGAACAAAGGCCTCTTGGAAAACATCCGTAGCCGCAGGATTGTAGTTCCCCGGGACAGCGCCGCCCACATCGTGCCAATGACCAACAGAGGCAAGATAGCAGAACAATTCACCATCCCGGTAGTATGGCCGCACGAGGCGCATATCACTTAGGTGCGTACCGCCAATGTGTGCATCATTGAAAATGTAGATATCGCCGTCGGCCAGATTACCGTCTTTAGCAGCCTTTTCGATCACCGCTTTCACTGCGAAGGACATGACACCCACAAAAATAGGCAGTCCCGATTTGCCCTGCACCAAAGTATCACCAGAGCTTGCGTGATAAAGCCCGTGGCTCGCATCATGTGCTTCTGCAATGATCGGATTAAACGCCGCGCGAAACAAGGTCGCGTCCATTTCATCAGCGATTTGCTCCATGCGTCCTGAAAGAACGGAAAGGGTGATTGGATCAATGTCGCTCATGCTTGGGCCTTTATGTCTGCAATGTCGTTCCATACGTCTTGGCAGGTGATCTTGTCATCTGTGATCTCGAAGCGATCAATAAATCGGATGCCTGCAAAGGCCGCACCATCCGGCCATTCGCCTGACAGCGTGCCACGGCAATATACAATCGCCTGATCGCCCGCGCCTTGCATCGCATCATATCCCTCATAAGTCTTTTTCACGAAACGATAACGCGGTTTGGCCCAGTTGATCATCTCTTGTAGAGTGTGCATCGGCTGCTCTGCGGGGAAGTTCATAACGAATCCCTCGCCCAGCATGGCTTGCGCCTCGTCAATCTTGCGCGCTTCCATCGCGATCAGGAAGCTCTTCACCAAAGCGGATGGATCAGAGCGCGCAGGTGCGGGAGTACGTGTGCTGCTTCCACGATAGTAATTCTCACGTGGCATGTCATGGATTATAACTGTAACCAGATCAGGCGCAGCGGGAACAACAAATCGAACGGCGTCTGTTATCGCCTCGCCCAATCGCTGTTTTTCCGTTGAATCATATCCCTCTAAGACATGAAGTTCGACAATTGGCATACCGTCCTCCCAAAAAGTAACTTATATTATGTGTAATACATATATTGTATTTTTTGTAAGCTTAATTTTATAGCAAAGAAAAGCAACTACTTGATTTTTTTAATCGACACTCATAGCATTAAATGAATTCTTGGGAGGGAATCAGTCTTTGGGCAACATGCCAAACGCACATCTAGCTGAGAGGGCGAAAGCGCCACGGGTTTACTTGTATTTACGCAATCAAATCTTTGATGAACGATTGAGTGATGGTAAAAGCCTACCCAGGGAACAACGCCTTGCAGAAAGCTATCGCATATCGCGCGTTACCGTGCGCAAGACATTAATCGCGCTAAGGGATGCCGGTCTGATCGAAAAGCGTGCGAGAAAAGGGCGCCAGTGGGAACCCTCCATCGATCACGCCGAGGGCGGGACGACGTGAGCAAAGCTCAAACCCTTTTGGACAAACTCTGGAACGACCATGAGGTGCTTATCCGCGAGGATGGCACATCGTTGCTTTGGGTGGATCGCCATTTGGTACACGAAGGATCGCATCATGCATTCGCCAAGCTAGCCGCGCGTAAAGGCGAAATAGCCGCGCCTGATCTGACTTTTGCTGTAGTGGATCATTACGCCCCAACGCGTGGGCGCTCCAACATTGAAAACCCACAAATTTCCCGCATGATAGACACGCTTAGGAGCAATGCGGCAACGCATGGATTAAAGATTTTCGATCTGGATGATCCTGCCCAAGGCATCGTCCATGTGGTTGGCCCTGAGCAAGGTCTGACCTTGCCGGGTTTGCTGATAAACTGCGGAGATAGTCATACGTCAACGCATGGTGCGTTTGGCACGCTGGCCTTTGGCATCGGCGCGACCGAAGTGGCGCATGTTCTTGCAACCCAAACCGTTTGGCAGCGCAAGCCCAAAGCGATGCGCATCACCGTGGATGGCACACTGAGCACAGGCGTCAGCGCCAAGGATATAGCGCTAAACTGGATTGCACAGCTTGGAATAGGTGGCGCGCAGGGCCATGCGATTGAGTACGCTGGGTCGGCGATTGAAGCGCTCAGTATGGAAGGGCGCATGACGCTGTGCAACCTGTCCATTGAGGGTGGCGCACGTTTTGGCATGATCGCGCCAGACGCAACCACCTTTTCGTATGTGAAGGGACGCCCGCATGCGCCAAAGGGGGCCAATTGGGAAGCTGCATTGGCAGATTGGGCCACGCTCAACACTGATAGTGATGCGGAATTTGATCACGAAGTGCATTTTAATGCTGCCGATATAGCACCCACGCTGACTTGGGGTACAAGTCCTGATCAAGCTTTGCCTGTGACGGCGACGGTTCCCGATCCCAATCAACTGGAAGCAAGCAAAGCCGCAGCTGCAAAAGCTGCACTCGACTACATGGGGCTCATTGCAGGTAAGCCACTTATCAGCACGCCTGTGGATCAAGTATTCATCGGTTCTTGCACCAATGGTCGTATCGAAGACCTACGCGCGGCTGCTGCGGTTCTATCTGGACGAAGTGCTAAAATCAGCGGACTCGTTTCACCCGGCTCGGCCTTGGTGAAAGCGCAAGCAGAGCAAGAAGGGCTGGATCACATTTTCACCAACGCTGGCCTGACTTGGGTCGCTTCCGGCTGCTCTATGTGCGTCGGGATGAACGGTGATCTGGTCGAGAGCGGCAAGCGCTGTGCCTCATCCACCAACCGCAATTTCCGTGGGCGCCAAGGACGCGGTGCGCGCACGCATTTAATGTCGCCCGCGATGGTAGCTGCGGCGGCAGTGACAGGCACGATTTCGGACGTGCGCCCACTTTTAAAAGGTAGGACGCTCTGATGGCAGGTTGGAGCACACATAAAGGTTGCATGATCACGTTGTCGCAGGCCAATATCGACACTGATCAATTGATCCCATCCCGCTTCATGTCTGTACCGCGTTCCGAAGGATATCAGGATTATCTTCTGCACGATCTACGGCGCATGGCAGATGGGTCACTTGACCCAGATTTTCCACTGAACCATAAAACGCAGGCCAGTATTCTTTTAGCTGGTGCAAATTTTGGTAGTGGTTCTTCTCGCGAAGCAGCAGTTTACGCCCTTGTCGATGCAGGATTTCACGCTGTGATTGCCCCAAGCTTTGGTGATATTTTCTCAAGCAATGCCGTGAACAATGGCCTGTTCCCTGCCTGTGTAAACAAGGCAGATTGGAAAATCCTCAATAACAGCACCGGAAAAGTCCAAATCGACCTAACCGCAGGCACAATTACTATCGGCAACACGGAAGTCAGTTTTACCATTGAGTACAGCTGGCGCATCAAATTGATCAACGGCTGGGACGATATTGACCTAACCAAGCAGCATGTGAGTGAGATTGCTGCTTATAAAACCCTACGACATCAAATCACACCGTGGGCATGGCCCGCGCGCGTGGATTGAAAAGATGCTGCATCAAGGAGGCGTAGCAAAAATTGGTTAATCAAAAAGGTTGACCACATATAAAACAACTGGAGGAAGACATATGAAAATGACTATTTTAGGGAGTGTGCTTGCAGGATCGACCCTTTTAGCGAGCATTGCGCAGGCTGAAGACACAATTTCAGCAGTACACGCGTTTCCAGAAACGCTGATCTACACGAAGAGCTTTTTGTCATTCGTGGATAAAGTAAATGCTGCTGGTGAAGGCGTGGTGCAGATCGACGTGCGCGGCGGACCAGAGGCCATTGGCATGTTCCAACAGCCCGATGCGGTGCGTGATGGCGTGGTCGATATGGTTTATACACCTGGCTCTTTCTACGGCGGTTCATTGCCGGAAAAAGACGCAATGGTTACGTCAAACATGACAGCAGTTGAAGCGCGTGCAAGCGGCGGTATCGCTTTGATAGACGAAATCCACCAAGCAAAGATGGGCCTCAAATATCTCGGATGGTTCGATAGCGGCGTTTGCTACAACCTTTGGACACGCGACAAGCCTAAGTTCGATGCAGAGGGTAATTTTGACGTCGACGGTCTGAAACTACGCGGAAATAACGTTTATAATGCGTTCTTCTCAGGCTATTTGAACGCGCAAGTGATAGACCTTCCAACTGGTGAAGTTTACTCTGCGCTTCAACGCGGCGTGGTTGACGCAACAGGCTGGACACAGATCGGCTTAATTGATTTGAAATGGAACGAGTTCTTGAACTACCGGATCGAGCCTTGTTTCTTCTCCACCGACCTTGGAGTTATCATAAACCAAGAGAAATGGGAATCACTGTCTGAGGAATCCCGCACGATTCTACAGGACGTTGCGATCCAGCACGAAGCAGATAGCGTTGCGGCATTGCGCCTTAAGCGTGATGAAGACTTTGCCGCACTGGAAGCAGCAGGCATGAAAGTTGTGACGCTCGAAGGAGAGGCAAAAGCGAGATACCTCGCAGCATCAGTTAAAACCACGTGGGAGCGTATGAAAAGCGTAATGGCGGAGCAGCCAGGCGGTACGGACAACTACGACCGTCTGCTTGAACTGTTCTACGATACTGACGCAGCTAAATAAGAAATAACACCTGTGGGCGCGGCTTCTTCGCGCCCACACACCCATTTCAAAGGACATCACGATGATTTCGAAAGCCTATTCAACAGTGTTATATGCTTTGGCAACCATCGCTGGTCTTACCCTTGTTTGGTTGATGATTTCGGTCATCACCTCGGTCCTTATGCGCAATGCGGGGCTGCAACCTTTCGCGTGGCTGTTCACATCGGGCGAATACGGTTTGCTTTACATGACGATGTTAGGTGCGCCGTGGCTGGTGCGCGAAAAAGGACATGTTCACATCGAACTAGTCACGGCTGCCCTGCCCGATTGGTTACGCCACATTGTCAGCCGCGGCGTTGCAATTGCCTGTGTAGCTGTGTGCCTGATCCTAACATGGAAAGGTATAGAACTGTGCCTGAAGAACATCGAGCGCGGTGATTTTGATACCCGTGCGTATTATTATCCGCGCTGGATGTTGACCATCACATTCCCCATCAGCTTTGGCATGATGGTCATTGAATTTTCACGCTTTATCATTGGATCAGAGCTTATGCACTCCGGCGAAGCAGGAATTCACGAATAATGGAATGGTTCGAAGCACTCGCACTACTGCTGGGTACGATCATTGTTTTGATGGCCATTGGCATGCCTGTGGCATTGGCATTCCTTGCCGCCAACATCTTAGGTGCGTGGGTCTTCATGGGCGGCGAGCGCGGCATTATCCAACTGCTCAATAACGGACTTGGATCGCTGACCAAATATGCACTGGTGCCGATACCGCTATTCTTGCTGATGGGTGAAGTATTCTTTCACACTGGCCTCGGCGGGCGCATGTTCAACGCTATCGACAAACTTCTGGGCCGCTTGCCCGGTCGTTTAAGCTATGTGACTGTTTTGGGCGGCACAGCATTTTCTACGCTCTCGGGATCCTCGATGGGATCGACTGCATTGCTTGGTTCGCTCATGGTGCCCGAAATGGCTAAGCGCGGTTATAAACCCCACATGAGCATTGGCCCAATCCTTGGCACAGGTGGCCTTGCGATCATCATTCCGCCGTCTGCCCTTGCCGTGCTGCTCGCCACACTCGCACAGATCGACGTGGCCGCATTACTTATTGCGGGCGTGATTCCAGGATTGATCCTAGCATTCTTTTACATATCAACAATCTTTATCCAGACTAAAATCGACCCGACAGCTGCCCCTGCCTATGACGTAGAACCAATGACCTCAGGCCAGAAACTAAAACTACTGATGACTGAGGTTGTTCCAATGGTCGGCGTCATGGTGGTCATCATCGTTTTGATGATCCGCGGCTTTGTAACCCCTTCAGAGGCAGCTGCATTCGGTGCGCTTGGCGTACTAATTCTTGCCGCCATTTTTCGCTGCCTCACTTGGATAACTATGAAAAAATCTGTAATTGGCGCTCTGCGCGTCACACTGATGGCCTATCTGATCGTCTTCGGTTCTGCCACGTTCAGCCAGCTACTAGCTTTTTCAGGGGCGTCACGCGGATTGGTAAACTGGGCTATCTCCTTTGATCTGGCTCCACTCGCTATGTTATTGGTGATGTTTGCCGTTCTTTTGCTCCTTGGAATGTTCATGGAGCAAATTTCGATGATGTTGCTAACCGTGCCAATCTTTTTCCCACTTGCGGTAGTACTAAATTTTGATCCAATCTGGTTTGGTTTGATCATGCTTCTCGCGCTTGAAATAAGTTTTACAACACCCCCCTTTGGATTATTGTTATTTGTAATGAAAGGCGTCGCGCCCAAAGGAACAACGATGCGTGTAATATACACATCAGCTTTCCCATTCATCGGTTGTTCGCTTTTGCTAGTTGCCTTGTTGATAGCATTCCCACAATTGGCGCTCTGGCTACCCTCTTTTTAATCGATACGCACAACCGATCTAAATTAAATGGTGCCGGCTGACTGAGTAGATCAAGCATCAAGTTTTGAAAATTGGCGAAGTCTTGAAGTAATTAAATGGATTTTCTGCTGTCATTCATAAAAGTTAGGTACCAACCAATGCAACGTCAAGTTTGTCTGACAATGCCAGATGGATTTGCAAAGAACCGGCCCCTTGCTTAATGTTAAAGTAGACTGCAAAAATATTGAATAGCTATGGGAGAAGTTATGATTTCGGAAAAAGTATGTCTGATTATAGGTGGGGGTCGTGGAATGGGAGCTGCAGCAGCTCGTCAAATGCATTCCCGCGACTACAAACTCGCTTTAATGTCACCTTCAGAAAGCTGTGAAACGATTGCCGCTGAACTGGGTGGGATTGCGCAACGTGGACGAGCTGAAAACGCTGCCGATTTAAATGCGTTGTTCAATCTAACAATGAAAAAATATGGTCGCATAGATAGTGTTTTGATCCATGTGGGTGGGCCACCTAAAGGCGAACTCCTGGATATTCCAGAGGAAGATTGGGACAAAGCTAACGATATGATCTTAAAGCCTGTCATAAGGATGGCTAAGTTAGTCACTCCGGTGATGAAAAAACAGGGCGGCGGTTCCATTGTGAATATAACTACGTTCTCAGCATTCGAGCCAAGTTTGACCTTCCCAACTTCAAGCGTCTACCGCGTCGGAGTATCGTCTTTTACCAAACTCTATTCTGATCGGTACGGGCCAGCAAATATCCGCATGAATTGTTTGTTGCCAGGATTCACAGATAGTTTAGATTTACCACAGAAGTTCGCAGAAATGTCATCGCTTAAGCGTCTCGCCAGAACCGAGGAACAAGCAAAAGTTGCCGCATTTCTTCTCTCCGATGATAGTAGCTACATGACGGGTCAAAGCCTTCGTGTGGACGGCGGTGTTACAAGACATATGTGACAGGACCAGCGGACCGCGATCAATCTTCCTTCCAGGGCGCTATCTGTTCCGCAGACCACGGTAACTGCGCGTGGCCCACGTGCCCCACACGGCCTTGAGGTCAAGCCCGATAGGGTCTCGCGATGCCACATAGAATATGTCTCATCAAATATTGCGCTGCATTGTCTTCTTTCGTTTTCGAGTAGCTTGAGTTCCATCGTCGCTGCCATCATGAAATGTTCCAAACCAACGGTCCCATGGCATTTCTTGATTACCATAGTTGCACTCGTAATAGCGATGATGCAGCTGGTGATAGAACGTTCCCAACGCCAATCTGCGTTTATCCCTAACAAGCAAGTCTTCGTAGCCTGTATGGGTCATCGCCGCCCCCGGTCCAAGATAGATCACATGAAAATACACAAGGATCGAATGGCTGGGGAACACGATATGGATCAAAAGTGATGACAGGTAGAGCAGGTGCTCAACCGGATGCATGGAGAGCCCGGACCACGGCCCGATATTGACATTGCGGTGATGCAGTGAATGGACATGCTTATAGATGAACGGCACATGCAAAAGCCGATGCATCCAGTAAAAATGAAACGCCGACCAGATCGGTAGTAAAACCAATCCAGCAACAAACAGGATCGGATTAGAGGTTAAATTGATCGTTGGAACGTATTCGTTCGCCATCAGCCACATAATGACGACTTGATACATGGTAAGTTGTAGTACACCGCTGCCCAGAGACCAAAACACATTGTCATGTACTTGGTTTGAGAAATTCCAGAGCTGATTGCCGCGTGCCGGGTCTCGATGATCGAACTTCAGCGTTTTGCCTTGCTTCTTCCGTATATAGAAAAAATAGTGGAGCCCTCCCGCGATCCCGATCATCAAGCATAGATTGACGAGCCAGACCTGAAGGACCCATCCGAATGCGAAGGTCTTCACCGCATCCAAGGCTGGGTAGAACAACCACCAACATAGCGTTGCCAGCAAAACCATCATCACGCGCTCGCTCATTGTAAGCCAGTTGTGGAAGACCCAACGGCTCAAAAAGCGAGGGTCTGGTGGCCACTTGAATAATGATGGGTCAGCAAGCGGTAGCTCGGGATGATAATTCCATTCCCTACTCATCGCGTCAGGGTTGATTTTGTTTGTCATCATTACCTCGCACATGTCTATACTAACAATGTTCTTTTTCTGATGGAGCCGGTCTTTCCCAAATGCGACTGCGCATGTCGATTTCAAACAAGTTGAGATTAATCAAGCAAAAGAGACATCTGCTTTTGCAGTCACCTAGACCCAATCGTGGTCATGTGCACTTTTTGCGGCACTAAAACGGTGTTGTCAGACAAAGCCTTTAGAATTAAATAACTCATTACTTTCACAATGGGTTTTTTGATATCATTCATAAAAATTAGGCATCAACCAATGAGACGTCAAGTTTGTCTGACAATGCCCAAAAACTGAAGTCAGGCTACTTGACTCTGAAAGCATATATCGCGATATGCCGATATATGGATATTGATAAAACCCTGTCGGCTCTCAACAACCCGGTACGTCGCCAGATACTGGCATGGCTCAAGGATCGCTCTAATTTTCCGCCAGCTCTGCCTGAACACGCTGATCTAAGCGGGGTCTGCGTTGGCTACATTCAGGAAAGGGCAAACCTCTCACAATCAACAATCTCGACCTACATGCGCCTGCTCAAAGACGCTAGGCTTGTGACATCAGAACGGCATGGACAATGGACGTTTTACAGACGGGACGAAGACGCAATCGCATCAGCCCTGAAAATACTGGCGGAGGAACTGTAGTTATGAACATCGGTCAACACCTGACACTGCCAAATGGTGTCACACTCAAAAATCGCATCGTGAAATCTGCAATGTCGGAAGCACTTGCAGACGAATACAACAATCCCACGCAAGCCCAGATTGACCTCTTTGCGCAATGGAGCAAAGGTGGTGCTGCGCTTTTGATCACGGGGAACACACCCATTGATCGGCTGCATCTCGAACATGCAGGGAACTTTGTATTAGATCCAAGTTCGGACATGGAACGCGTTTCAGCACTTGCCGCAACAGGCAAAAGTGGCGGTGCGAAAATCCTTGTTCAACTCGCTCACGCCGGACGCCAAACCCCTGAGGCAATCAATGCCCACCCAACGTCGATATCAGACGTCCAGCTAGATTTACCCGGCTATGGCAGGCCGACCCCAGCAATCGAGTCCGTATTCGAAGAGATCATCGCAAAATTTGTGAGGTCTGCGAGGCTTGCTGAGCAAACTGGGTTTGATGGCGTCGAGATTCATGCGGCACATGGCTACCTGCTTAGTTCCGCGCTATCGCCCCGGATAAACACCCGTACCGACCGTTGGGGTGGCGCTTTGAAAAACAGGGCGCGGCTGTCAATCGAGGTCGTCAGAGCCGTTCGGAAAGCGGTTGATCCCAGTTTCATCGTTGCCGTCAAACTGAACTCATCCGATTTCCAGAAAGGCGGGTTCGACCACGCGGATTCGGTTCAAGTGGCTGTCATGTTGGAGGCAGAGGGCGTGGATTTCATCGAAATCTCTGGCGGCAATTTCGAAGAGCCGACAGCGTATCAACATGCATCTAAAAGCGGATCAACTCAAATACGCGAAGCCTATTTTCTGGACTACGCCGCTGCGATCAAAGATGCCTTGACTATTCCCCTGATGGTCACCGGCGGTTTTCGATCCGCTGGTGTAATGAATGACGCCATTGCTAGCGGCAAGACTGATCTGATTGGGATGGGACGTCCCTTTATTACCGAACCGGGGTTCGCAGCCAAACTGCTTATCGGCGAAATCGAGAAAGCGCCAGCAGTTGAGCAAGATTTCCCGCCAGCCAACACTCTGCCTCGCGGTGCGGTTCTCAATTGGTTCTGCGCACAGATTGCGCTTGCAGGAAAGACAGGGGCACCGGACCTCGCAATGTCTGTCGTGGATGGGCATGAGACCTATTTGGAACAAATCAAACTGGCCACGCAATTGCTGCTTGAGGCAAGACGCGATTGACTGCAATCTGAAGTGGCTGTCCTAAGTTTAAGCAATAGCGGTCATTGAAACAGGTTCGGTTCAACGACACTTTGTCCGCAAAGCGGACATCGGGGCAGAATGCAGCGAAGGGCTGCTTCCGGCCATTTCCACCTCGGGCGGAGTGGCAGCTAGCTATGGCTTGGGGTATGCGCTGGAGGTCATGCAAGAGCACATGTTGCGATTGTGGTGATTGATATTCTGCTGGATATTTTTTGAATGAACAAAGCCCGTGCATTTAACCCATTCTTGTGTGCAAAGACGGATAAGCTCATGGCACTCATCGCAGAAGGGTATTTTCAGACATGCAAGATAAGGCATAGGCCACACCTCATTTGATTATATCGCTCTTACCAAAACCCACCCTCACCAAATGAGCTTTTGAGTAAAGGCTATAGAATCGGTGATATCAAGGCCTCAGCCCATGCATCACACAAAACGCACGCCTGTATCTCCCTGAAACAACGCGGTTATTCACGCAATTATGGGCTAGTTTGCAATCTGGGGAAGCCGATGGCGGTGTCCGCTGACTAAGTAGATCAAGCATCAGATTATCCAGGTCAGCAACTTCACGTCGCGGTCAAAGATTCTTTCCAAACTTTGGAATAACTTTTAAAGAGTTTATCTAATGAATTACCTGGAGTAAAAATTACAGATGAACCTTCAACAAAAAATGACAAATCTTTAGCACATAACATAGCCGCTCCCTGACTTGTACCAGTTTCACCATTCATTGCACGCACTTCACATCCTGTTACCGAAGCCAGCATCATACAATAACAGCGGTTCTTTGCAAAAGGTCCTTCAATGATAACTGGTCCCATGTGACCAATTAATTCAAGACAGTGTGCTGTAACAAGAGCAAGGTAAAAACCAGTAGCTACTGAACGTTTATTAGATCCAATAGATGGCTCATCTCCAAGCCAATTTGACTTTCGACCTCCAAAAGGTCCAGTTTCTTTAACTACAGCTGGCAATAGCATTGATTGCTCGAGCAAAACTATTTCGATTTCTTTATCAGTTGGTTCAATTATTTTTTCGCCTATTAATAATTCATATTCGCGCCCCCCCATAAACCGAGCAGTAGGAACAGGGTCTCCAAATGCATTTACATTAATGAGCAGGTCCTTTGACGGATCCAAATCAGGTTGCTTACCTCCGATCGACATAACAATTACCCAGGTACCACTCGATACTACACTAAAGGAACCTGGTTGATTTATAACATGAGGAAGTAATGATGCATTAGAGTCATGAATACCACAATAAACCGGTGTATCTGGATCTATTCCAGTCTGATATGCAATCTCAGGTAGGATCACACCAAGAATGTCATGTGAACTAATTGTATTAGCAATCTTTGCACTTACACCCAATTTTTCAGCAAGAGACGAGGTTTTCCTTGAATAAGGATCCCACAAATCAGTATGGCAACCTAAAGAAGTTAAGTCTGTTGCTGTAACTCCAGTCAAACGATGACCCCAGTATTGCGGGTAAGTAACTATACTAGCCGTCTTAGCTTTTAATTCTCTATTCTTACTAAACATCCAATATAGTTGCGCGCCAACATTTAGGCCCATTGGCAAACGCGGAGATCCCGTTTCAGAGAATGATGGACGAATGTTATTGTATTCAACCTCAAATTCATCTGGACCTGTGTGTTCATAATCAAGAATAGGCGCTACAAGATTTCCCATATTGTCCAATAGTGCAATACAAGCGCCGTGAGTAGTCACAGATATTGCATCAATACCATGCAACTTCTGAAAATTATGCAACCCATTTAATAAAAAAACCCAATGAGATTCTACATTATAATGGGGCCAAGGGGGACCAGGCAAAACATCATTAGGTTGAGTTAGAATATCGATTTCATTCAGATCATTAAGCCTAACCAAAGTAAGTTTTACATTAGTCTTACCAATATCAATTACTGCAACATTCTTAATAGTCATGGCATGTTAAAGACAGGAGTGAGTTCAGTAACCACAGGTTCATTATTTGGGTAAGTTAGCATTATATCAGCCATATATATCCACCATTTCTTCATAATGTTTTTATTAGGCAGGTCTTCCATATTATGATTGTCTATCCGTATCAGCACACCAAACAAAATATTAGTCTCACGGTCAAGGTAGATTGAATAATCAGAAATTCCCGCCTCTTTTAGTAACTCCACAAGTTCAGGCCAAATTTCATCATGTCGCTTCTTATATTCTTTCTCACACCCCGGTTTAAGGTGCATTTTGAAAGCAAATTTTTGCATCAATTCGATCTCACCATTTTCCAAATTCGGGGCATTGCAATCACCCCAATCAGAAGTGTTCCTATAACAATAGACATTACAATACCTGGAACATTTAAAAGCCCCAACCCAAAAGTTACAAGACCCATCACAAAGGCTGCAATCACTACCCCTGGGATAGAACCCGATCCACCAAGAATATTAACACCGCCTAAGACAACCATAGTTATGATCTCAAGCTCCCACCCAAAAGCAATTGAAGGACGTGTCGAACCAAGTCTTGATGTCAAACATATGGCAGCAATTCCTGACATAAAACCAGTTAATAAAAATAGTATAAATTTAACCCTTTGGACTCTTATACCAGAAAAAAGTGCTCCAGTGGGATTGTTCCCAATTGCGAAAATTGCGCGGCCAAAGTTAGTTTTATGAAGTATTACGCCATAGATAATAGCAATTATTAAAAATAAAACAAATTCAAAAGAAATAACCCACCAAATGTAGCCTTGGCCAAAGAAAGTAAAATCAGAGGGGTATCCGCGGTAAGCTTGATCTCCTAAGACAATGTAACTGA
>Ga0206131_10000891_pt1 | contig 40130 bp, 49 predicted proteins | sample Helgoland_Spring_FD_148636 | JGI IMG/M metagenome (GOLD analysis project Ga0206131, IMG submission 148636) | Pelagic subsurface seawater microbial communities from Kabeltonne, Helgoland, North Sea - Helgoland_Spring_Bloom_20160517_1 | ecosystem: Environmental > Aquatic > Marine > Epipelagic ... | reverse complement strand
AATTAAAAACAAAACAATTAAACAAAGACGCTTGCAACATCGCAAGATCGTAGCTTAATATTAACACCAATAGGAGATCAAAGCCTCCTTATGAAATAGGCCAATGGATTCTCAAATCATTTGATGACGGACAATTAATTCAATTTAATGGCTTTTCCGACTAATAGCAGATCTTTGTTGATGATAAAGAATAAGCGCTTTATCGAATTGACTAGACTTATCCTTTAAAAGCCTATACAAGCTGTTCACGTTAAAAATAATTTATTTACTAATACTACCACTTCTCTTTCCATAATTTTCGGTTCAGTCAAGGGCGATATGCGTAAGTCATTATCAAGACGATAATTTCGCCTAGAATAGTTCTGGCGATATATACACCGATATTTATACAAGGAGAAATATTATGACTACCGGTACAGTAAAATGGTTTAATCCATCTAAGGGCTACGGCTTTATCGAAACAGAAAGTGGTGCTTCAGATGTATTCGTACATATCAGCGCTGTTGAACAATCTGGCCTATCAACATTGAATGAAGGTCAAAAGATTGAATTTGAAATTGAAGAGAAAAATGGTAAGCAAGCTGCTTGTAATATAAAAGAAGCTGCATAAACCACTCTCATCATAATTATTATATTAAGCGCGGGCTTTTCTTAAGCTCGCGTTTTTTTTCAACCATAGGGGTTGATAGATCTGTCGCAAATAAATGCGGCGTGTTTAATGAAAGGCATTCCCATGTCAAATAAAACACAAATTTGTTATAAATTATTTATATCCACGTTTATTCTAGTTCTAATCAACTTTCAAATTTTCCCTCAATCTATAAAAGCTCAACAAAATAACAGAGAAATTCCGGCTTATGCTGAGAAAAATGCTTATGGAGAAGGCTGGAGATGTTTGAGTGGTTATAGACAAATAGAGAATAGATGTGAAGCAATCCAAGTGCCAGACAATGCTTATTTGAGCAATTCATCATTTAATTTTGGCTGGGAGTGTATTCATGGATACCGTGAAAAAAGCGGGGTATGCGTTGCCATTGAAGTACCGCAAAATGCGTATATTGAAGCCTCGAGATATGGTAAGGGTTGGTCATGTAATCAAGGATTCCGTGAAATTTCAGAAGAATGTGTTGCCATTATAGTACCTGAAAATGGCTATCTGAGCCAAGATATATATGATACGGGATGGAAATGTGACAGAGGTTATCGGTCTGATGGCACTTCATGTATAGAAGTTATTGCTCCTGCAAACAGTTATTTAAGTAACTCTGCTCTGGGAAACGGTTGGGTTTGTAATCGTGGTTATCGTGAAAAAGACGGAAAATGCAGCGCAATTGAAGTGCCATTAAACGGATTTTTAGATGACAGTGGACGTGGTAACGGTTGGAAATGCGAACGAGGATATCAAAATAATAAAAATCAATGTGATCTTATCAAATTACCAGCTAATGCTCACCTAAATTACAGGGGGAATGATTGGGAATGTAATGATCCATTCCGTAAAAATGGCAATCAATGTTTACTGATGTAAATGTCTGTTTAAGATAGAAAAATATAATATGGAAGATAAAAAATGGCATCAAGATCAACAAGGCAAAACAATACCGATGAAAAGTTATTAGCAGCTATTAAGCGAAATAATAAAAGCGCAGAACAAAAACCAAACTTCTCTAATAAAGCTGACACTAAGCTCGCAAAAGAAACAGAAGAGCGATTAGAAATGGCACGCGAAAAAGTTGAAAGATTAAAGAATCTAAGACTACTAGATGACAAAAAAAATAAAAAGAAAGGCTCGAGCCGAAAATAATGACGCCTTCAGTGCATAACATTCAATCCAATTAGCTATCTAAAGAAATTGAAATATTTTCCGTATATTTTCTGTATGGGTTTTCATTATAAGCTATAAAAAACGCTCTTAAAACTGGTAACGTACCCCAATGGCAATTAAAATTATTAAACAAAAAATATGAGAGATAAATTCAATCCCACATATTTAAATGAAGCAGGGCTAAATCTTCAATCTGTATTTGATATTGTAAATTTACCGGATGAGATGCGTGTTTCGTTATTCAATTCTGTTGCGGATATATCCGAGTATTCTCAACTTATCTTAATTGGACATGGTGGCAAGAAGCTTTGGCAAGAATTATCTAAAAAAGATAAGCAAAGTGCAAACCCCATTGATAATTTCTCAATTACAAAAGTCACAACATTTTTGGAAGAAACCATAAAGAATAAGAAATATAAATTTCTTTATCCCGGTAAAACGGTCATTTCATTGCAATCACTGGGTTCATTGGCCGGATGGCATAATCCATCTCTATTACGTATCGGAATTAATGAAAAATGGGGAAGTTGGTTTGCCTATCGTGTCGCAGTTCTGGCAGCATCGAATTTTGAAATAAAACCAATTATTCAAAAACCATCCCCTTGCGTAAGTTGTATTAAGAAAGAGTGCATTTCTTCTTGTCCCGCCGGCGCTATCAATGAAGACAAAGTTGAACACCAGAAATGTTTTGATTATCGGTTGAGCAAAAATTCACTTTGTAAAGATAGATGCTTAGCTCGTATGAGCTGCCCAGCGGCTTCAGAGCAGCGCTATACGGAAGAACAAATTAAATACCATTATGGATTATCGCTTAAAGCACTTGAAAAAATGTGATTAAAAATCAATTCCACGGGCTGCCTTTATACCATTTTCAAATGGATGTTTTATCATTTCCATATTCGTTACAAGATCGGCTGCATCTATTAAATTATCAGGCGCATTTCTGCCTGTTACAATTACGGTAGTGCGAGGGTGTCTCGCTAACAACCCTTCTTTTACCATCTCTTTATCAAGATAATCATTGCGCAGTACAATATTTAATTCATCGAGCACGACAAGATCATATTCTCCGCTGTTTAACATTTCACAGCTGACTTTCCAGGCCTTTTCCGCAGCTTCAATATCTCGTTCTCTATCTTGTGTTTCCCAGGTGAAACCTTCACCCATGACTTCTAGCCGAACAAGCTCAGGGAACCGTTTAAAGAATTCTTTTTCACCGGTTTTCCAGTTGCCTTTTACATATTGTAAAACGGCGACATCATGACCCCAACCGAGCGCGCGAAGCAATGTACCATAAGCCGCCGTTGATTTCCCTTTACCATCGCCAGTATGCAGCAGAAAGAGGCCACGCTCCGCTCTTTTCTTGCTTTTGACCTTGGCACGTTGTTCCGCTTTAAGTTCAACCATATTTTTCTTATGTTCTTGATTTTTATCCGTCATTTTAAGGCCTCCTTTAGCCGAAAGGGTAATAGTCTGTTTTTTGGTTCTATAAACGAAACAAAGAGAAACTTCTCTATCAACAAGGTTAAGAACATTATGTGCTCTTCGCAAAAGCAAGCATAGCGTCTATGTCTAAATGATATTCCATTTTTTCAGCAAGGGTATCTAGAGCGTTCTCGACTTCTTGACTATAAGCGGTTTCTTGGTACTTCCCATTACGAAATTGGCTTAGAAACTTAGCTCTAAATTTATCGTTTACAAATAATCCGTGGAGATAGACTCCTGCTATTTGACCATTTTCAGACATTGCCCCTAAGTTTTTATCATTTTCTAAAAATGGACGAACTGTATCTGGACCGGTTGTTTTACCAATATGTATTTCGTAACCTTCCGTTTCACAATTTAAATGAGGTGCATAGGCGGTCGTTTTTCTAGGGGTCTTTTCATTTTGCATAATAGTTTCAATGTTCAAGTACCCTAAGGCTTCCTGATGATCATCTTTTCCTTCTATACCCTCGGGATCACTTATTTTTTTGCCTAACATCTGATATCCACCACATATTCCAAGAACATTTCCTTTACGCCTAATATGCGCCGCAATATCAATGTCCCACCCTTGCTTTTTAAGAAAACCAAGATCAGCGAGGGTTGCTTTAGTTCCTGGAATAATGATCAAATGGGTAGATGCAGGAATGGGTTTTCCAGGTGAAATAAAATTTACATCAACATCGCTTTCTTGAATTAAGGGATCAAGGTCATCAAAATTGGCAATGCGTGATAACATTGGAACGGCAATAGTAATTTTTTGATGGCTATTACTTACAAAATGATCGAGTACAACGGCATCCTCGGCAGGTAATTTTTTGACTTCTGGTACGAATGGAAGTACACCGCAATTCTTCCATCCAGTATGCTTAATTATCGTGTCATGAGCCGCATCAAAAAGACTTATATCGCCACGAAATTTATTAATTATATAGCCTTGTATTAATTCTTGCTCAGATTTGCTCAGTAATTTATGTGTCCCAATGATAGAGGCAATGACGCCACCTCGGTCAATGTCGCCAATTAATATTACGGGTGTGTTTGTGGCTTCAGCGAACCCCATGTTGGCAATATCGCCTGCTCTTAAATTAACCTCGGCGGGACTGCCTGCACCTTCAATAATAACGATATCAGCCTGCTTTTTTAAATGTTCATAGCTTTCAATTACTTTTGTAAGAAGCTCGCTTTTATTTTCAAGATAATAAGAAGCAGTACCCAACCCTATCATCTTACCATGAACGATAATTTGTGCACCAACATCAGATTGTGGCTTTAATAGAACTGGGTTCATGTGAATTGTTGGCTCAATCCCACACGCCAATGCTTGTAATGCTTGCGCACGTCCAATTTCACCTCCTTCTTCAGTAACAGCAGCATTATTTGACATATTTTGAGGTTTAAAGGAGCGAACAATCATGCCTCGTTTGCTCAAGGCGCGGCATAGTCCCGCAACGAGAATTGATTTTCCAACATCTGATCCTGTACCTTGTAACATCAACCCTAATGACATACTTATTCGCCTTGATTAATGTTATGGGTAATTAAATAATTTTCTCCATTATCACTCCAACGCTTAGCACGTATGCCAAATACATCGGCCAGATTTTCATCATTTAAAACAATTTCTGGAGCACCTTGCCCAACCAGCTGCCCGTCGTTCAGTAGAATTAAGCGATCACAATATCTTAAGGCCAGACTTAAATCATGCATAACGACCATGACGCCGTTATCATTTTGACTTAAGTTTTTTAATATTTCCATAACCTGTAATTGATGTGAAGGGTCAAGCGAGGCTACAGGTTCATCTGCCAATATATAAGGTGCAGCTGTTGCTAACACGCATGCTAATAAAACACGTGCTCTTTCCCCACCGGATAATGAAGTAACATGCCGCCCTTTTAGAGAGATACAATCGGTTTGTACCATTGCATTTTCAATAATCTCTTCATCTACTGCCGAAAGTTTTTGCCAAGGGTTTAAATGTGGTACCCGTCCTAAAGCAACAACATTTTCAGCATTTAATGGCCAATGTACGGGTGCACCTTGGGCAGCATAAGCGATTTTTTTCGCTCGTTCTTTTAATTTTAGGTCTTTGATATTTAAATCATCAATCAATATATTCCCTTTACTGATTTTCACTAAACCGAGAATAGACCTTAGTAGACTACTTTTCCCCGCGCCATTTGGTCCAATTAAACCAACAATTTCACCTTTGTTGAGAGTAGCAGAGATATCTTTTAAAATGACACGGTTCTCTAACTCAAGGTTGATATTTTCTATCTTTAAGCAATTCATCGCATGTTGTTCCGTGTTTTATAGACGATGTATAAAAATGCGGGTGCCCCAATTAATGAAGTCACCACTCCAAGTTGCAATGTAGCACCAGGCATTGGAAGCCTGGTCATGAGATCGGCCAAAGTTAACAAGAGACCTCCCATTAATGCACTTGGGATAAGTATGCCGCCAGGTTCATTTGTAATTAATCCGCGCACCATATGAGGAACCACTAGGCCAATAAACCCAATGCTTCCACAAGCGGCAACTGCAGCACCAACGCTTATGGCAGATCCTATGACCACACGTAGTTTTAGCATTGAAATGTTGATGCCCATGCTCTGGGCCGTATCTTCACCAACACTTAGCGCGTTCAACCCTTGCCCAACATTAATCATCATAATCCAACCAAATAAAATAAAAGGAAGGGCCAGAAGTAAATCAGTTGATGTTCTATTTTCAAGAGAGCCAAGCATCCACATAACCATGTCACGAACACTCATTGGTGATTCAGCCATATTCATAACCAATGATACACCGGCAATTGCAAGTGAGCTGATGCCAATACCAACAAGTATAAGCATTAGAAGGCTGCTTTCTCTGACTGAAACAAATAATAAAATTGCTGTTGCAATTAAAGCACCTGCCATTGCGAAAAGGGGAATAAACAGGGGCCACATAATCGCAAGCCCTGAATGAATAGCGATAACGGCACCAAGTGACGCGCTGGCGGTCACCCCTATAACGCCTGGATCGGCGAGCGGATTACGAAGCACGCCTTGCAGTGCAGCTCCCGAAATGCCCAGTGTAGCTCCGATTAAAATTCCTAATAAAACCCTTGGTAAGCGAAGCTCAATAACAATGATAGATATTGGATCATTTGCGGGGCCAACAAATCCATATAATATTTCTGAAACATCAAGAGGCGTGCGACCGATCATCAAAGAAGCAATTGCGGTCAATATTAATGCTATAATAAGCAGTAAATTACTGGTTATATATTTATTCATTAGTTCCCCATTCGGCTTCGGTTATTATTCCCATATTCGCCGCATCTTTGCGAATACGTTCCGCAGCATCAACTAGAAATAGCCCACTACAACTCATTAAACTACTTGGAATATTTGTTGTAGGGGTATTTTGCATCATTTTAAATATCTGATCATGACGACTAATACTCCAGCGAGATTGCGTCACGGCACTGTCTTCAAAATAACCCGTGATAAACATGTCTGGCGGATCCATTACTAATAATTCCACAGGTAAACTTTGCCATCCATTAAGGCCATGGGCGGCCGCATAACTCTGAAAACCAGATAATTTAATGATATCATCAACGGATGTGCCAACACCTGCAGTGGTGCTACTAGGTGTTACGTAAGCAATTTTTAAATTTTTTCTCGGTTTCTTTTTTAAGGCTGCATATCGTTTTTTATAAAGTTCAATAAATCCTTTGGCACGCAGGTTTTGATTTAGCGTATTACCGACCAACTCAATATTTTTATAAACCGTTTCAGGGTCACTTCCATAATGGGTCGTAAATAATCCAATATCGCTTCGACTTGTCATTTCACGCATATGTGCTGCCGCTCTATATGTTTGAAGTGCAATATCCGGCTTTAACATAATTACTTCTTCAATTGTGCTCTCTGTTTTTGGGATACCCTTTGCACGCGCACGATAAAAAGAATAAATATCTTCGGATGCTTTTGATAGAGCCAGTATTTGTTTTCTATCTGCTAGTAACAACACAAATTGATCGGAACAATAATCGAGGGATAAGATGCTTGGTTTATTAGTATTTGATTGATTTTCAGAAAACGAATGGGATGGCACTAATGCCACCCCAATAAAAACCACAATCGATAATGCCTTTAACACCCCCAAAATGTGATTTCGGTTTTTCATTAGAATGTTTTCCTTAATCCCATAAAAAATGAACGATCAGGTGTGCCGTAATTAGGGATATATTGGTATTCAGTATTTAAAACATTATCGACACGACCATAAACATTCAAGTCTTCCATTAATTCATATGAAACACGGACATCTACACGAGTCCATTTCGCCAAGGTTGAACCGTCAAGTTGTTGTTCTTCACCGTTATGTGTAACGAGTAATGATGTTGATAGTTTTTCGATTGGGTTCCATTGAATGGACCCCGAAATTAAATGTTTTGGCTCTCTAATTAATGGAACCTCATTGCCGTCTGTTACGTCTTTCGCGTCTGTATATGTATAATTTGCATTTACGCTGATGGTATCAGTGACGTTTGCCGATGCCGTAAATTCTATACCTTTTGAAAGCGTTTTATCGATGTTATCGTACCCATCAGTGAAATTTACATAGGTGATTTTATCGTTCACCTTTTGATGGAAATAAGTGGCGCCAACAGATACGCGATCGCCAGCGAGAGGTTGAACAAATCCAACTTCAAATCCTGTTGATGTTTCAGGATTAAGGTCTTCATTAATTCCGCTAAAAGTCAACCAAGCAAATGTAAGTTGAGAAATACTTGGAGCGCGGAAGCCTTGTCCCCAGTTTGCTAAAATTTTCGTACCTGTTTGATCCACAGTATAGGAAGCGGTAATTCTGGATGATGCATTACCACCAAATGTTTGATGATCGTCATAACGTGTGCCTGCAGTGATAACTAAATTTTCGAAACCAGTAAAGGCGAGTTCACCAAAAACACTATTAATGTCAAAACTTGATTCTGAATTACCTTCGGATTTGGTTTTTTCGTGCTGAAGTCCTCCAGTAACTGTCCAGTCTTGATTAACTGTCAAAACACCTAAATAATCAATATTTGTTCTGGTCCCAGTTGCTAAAAATGGGTCAAAATCACCAAGTAATGTACGATTAATTTCTGAATATTCAGCAGATAATGTATTTGTAAAGCGCCCATCTAATAATTCCAAATTACCTCTGACAACACCAGCAAATTGATCTGTTGCATTGGTTTGAAGCATGCTGCCGTCGAAAGGTACGGAAGCGACAAAATCAAATGCATCATAAAATCCGTTGGTATCCGTATAATTTCCAAGTGCTTCTAATTGAAATGTCTCTGTTAATTGAGCCGTTAATTTACCGGCAAAAGTATAACTGCTAAGTCCATCTGCTTCTGTGTTGCCATTATTCTCATCTGCTTTTGAGATGCCATCCGTATCCAGACCACTCGCTGAAATGTTAAAACCTATTTTGTCAGTACCACCATAAAGGCTTGCACCCGCGCGGCGGGTATTGAAGGAGCCACCTTCAACGAATATTTTGCCGCCTAAACCTTCACCACCTATTTTAGTGATAATATTTACGACACCACCAATAGCATCTGATCCATAAAGAATGGATTGAGGGCCTCTAAGAACTTCTATTCGAGAAATATTATAAGTATCAAGCGTTGCAAAATTAAATGCGCCACCCGGTGCGGATGCATCGTTTACCTGAACGCCATCAATAAGGAGAACAGTATTATCACCACCAGCACCACGAATAGAAATAGACGCCGAACCACCAAAGGATCCATTTTGCGAGGTGGAAACCCCCGGTAAACTTTCAAGTGCGTCTAAGACAAATGGTTGTTGTCCTCTTTCAAGATCAGCTTCGGTTAGAACCGAAACACTACTTCCGATTTGTGATAATGGTTGAGGGCGTCTGTTTGCAGTAACAATAATGACATCTTCATCTTGAGATGCTGTCTCTGTGCCGTCGCGTAATATGTACTGGCGCTTATACTTGTCGAAAATGCAAGCGCTATTTTTAAGGGTATTTTTAATTTTTTCATAACAAAAACCTATAATTATTCCTCATTTGAGGATCATAAAAAAATACAAGGAGTTTGTCATTTGTTAGAGCGGACAACCCCCGTGTATAACGAATTATCGCCAACACGGATGTTCCGCTCTGTATGGTTGCACCGACCACCAGAAAGGGCGAATTGATGGCAGGTCTCCTGACTTACGGTTAAAATACGCTAAACTCACCTTCCCGGTTTCCCAGTGGTATAAGAGCTAGCTCACCGCTCACAGTTACGGGCATAGTAATGGATTTGATCATATTTATGATTTCACCATTTTCCCTTTTCACCTTGATCAGTAATCAAGGAACCATCAAGGAAATGGTTACCTCATGTGCAGGAAGAGGGCAAACAAAAAATAAGATACTAAATTCTCAGAACTACGATTTCTTTATTATTCCAAGTTTTCTTAAATTAGATATGACGATGCCAGCGCATACGAGGATAAAACCAATAACGTGATATGTTTCAATTGGTTCTTCCAAAATCAAAATGGCTAAAATGCCACTAAAGACAGGCATGGTATAATAGATCAGGCTGGTTTTTACAGAGCCGATGGTTTCAACGGAATGTTGCCAAGCAAACCATGCAATAACTGATGCGAATATGCCTACATATAAATAGATACCAAATGCTTCTAATGTAAAGGGAGTAGGCGCGACATAAGCTAGTTCCCATAAATATAATGGTAATAAAAATAAGGTGCCGATTGCAATAATCACCGTTAAGAATGAACGCGTTGACATATCCTTATGTTTATAGGTAATTGCTACGCTCCAGGCCGCCCAGATAAGGGTGCTGAATATGAGAATGATATCACCAGCATTCCAATCTTGATTAAAAACAAGCAGTGGATTTCCATGTGTGACCACCATCAAAGCACCTATGAGCGCGCAAAATGCACCTAATACTTTGTAGCGTGATAATCGTTCAATGCCACAGATGCCGGCGATTAATAATGTTCCAATAGGGGCCGCCGAAGAAACGATTGCAATATGATGAGTTGTGGTAAATTGGCCAGCGAAATAAATAAATGTATTATAAAGTCCAACCCCAATAATGCCCATTGCGAGTAAATATTTAAATTGTGATTTAACCAGATGCCAATCACGTTTTACATATTTATAACCAATTGGAAGCACAAAAAGAAAGGCAATGAACCAACGCCAAAATGCAAGTGTCATTGGCGTAATCCATTCATTAACACCTTGGGCAATGACGAAATTTCCTGACCAAATAATACAGGCAGAAAGCGCAATTAAAATTGCTGAAAATTCAGAATTTGACATAATGATTAGCTCAGTTTTGCAATTTCAGTCGTAACCGCATTAAAATGATCAATATCAGATTGATTATTGAAAAGTGACGCACCAATTCGAATTTTGGTGCCACCATGTTTATAACTGACCTTTATATTTTCATTTGTATAAAGTGATTTTACATCGTCTGGATTTTTCTCATGATAAAAGGTAACGATAGCAGATTTGTTGCCTTCTGGTGTGTCACATTTCAAGCCGGTCGATACAATATGATCACGCATTTTTTGGGCCAGTGTGATGGTGTGTTGTTCAATTTTTCTAATCCCGACACGGTTAAGATAATCAAGCGCCGTGCCAACCACAGAGACCGATCCGAAGGCTGGTGTGGCAAACCCATATTTTGCTGCATCCTGATAAGGGTCAAAATCTCTAAATTTTTCCATATCGGTGACTGCGAACATTCCGCGTCGATCCGCAGCTATTATATTTTGTAATTCTCGTCTAACAAAAAAGAATGCTGTACCGTAACTGGCAAGCAGCCATTTATAGGTGCCGCATCCCATAAAATCGATGTCTGCTGCCTTAACGTCGAGGTCAACCATACCAACGCCTTGGATCGCATCAACGTAGATATAAGCACCATTCGCATGTGCAAGATCAGCGAGCGGACGTAAATCATGACAAAGTCCATTTTCATGTGACACAAATGAAACGGATAGAATTCGAGTGTTTTTATCTACCAATTTCTCAAATTCTTCAAACCGTGTCCGCCCCGTTTGATCACGTTTGACAATTCTTACTTCTATACCAAGTTTTTTCGCATAATAATCATAAAGAATGAAACTTGCATTATATTGTAAATCATCTGTAACTACATTATCGCCACGCTTAAGGTTTAAATTATTGACCACAATATTTTCTGCTTCTGTGGTGGTGTAAATCAGACCAATTTCGCTGTGATCAGCGTTGACGAGTTTAGCAAATTTATTACGAACCACACGCCCTTCCGCAAGGTAAGGGCCGATACTGTCGGCCGGGTCCGCACGATCCTTAAAAAAATTAATTCCTGCCTGTACCACCTGATTGGGGGAAACAGCATGATAAGCAGTATTTAAATAATTTGTCGTTTTTAAAAGAGGAAAGTCGGACCGCACACCGAGAGGATCATCTTGGCCCGGTGAAGCGGCACGCGCCGCCGATAACATTGGTGTTACAACCAATGCTGCAGAAGTCGCACCAACAATTTTACGTCTTGTGATGTCCATTCAATTTCCCTCTTCTAATTTTTACTTGTCTTCTAAATCCTTTGCTGTGAAGCGAGAGGCCGGATCAATGATAAATTTATCGCGATTTGGCATTTTAATGGCTTTAACACTTTCAGCATCCAATGTTAAATTAGGATCATTAATCACGCCTGTTTCAACAAGTAAAAATGCTGTAAGGCCGTATGCTTCATCGTTGCTTAACGTTCCTGGATCCGTTAGTGGCATAGCGCGGCGAATAAAATCAAACAAGGATGTCGCATAAGGGAGTTTCTTAATATCGCGTCGGCCTTCATGCAATGTTTGTGCGCCCATTTCGCGGACACCCTCAAGTTTTTCTCCGTGACATAATGCGCATTGATATTCATATATTTCACGGCCTAAGGCAACATTTCCACTGCCTTCTGGTAGTCCAGTGCCATCAATATGAATATCATTATCATATTTTGCAATTTCATCAGGCCCAACAGAAGTTCCTATTCCATATTTTTCTTGTGCGGTGGCGTATAAAGCGCCGAAAGAAAGGGAGGTGGCAATAGCCGTTATAGTAATAATTTTAGAGTGTTTAGCGAACATTAGTTATCTCCCCGTCCTGAGCAACATGCCATTTTTGAATGGCGTTATTGTGCATCATGCCAATTGGCCCTTGTAATTTGTACATCTCATCGTAAGTCGGTTGTGTGTAACCGGTATCATCGGTGCAACGGCTTAAAATTGTTGTTTCTTTTCCGTCCCATCTCCATGGATGTGTAAAGCGCGTATGGCATTTCGGTAATACGGGACCCTGTAGCGATGCACCTTGCCATGTTTTACCGTCATCAGTTGATATTTCAACTTTACTAACCGTTCCAGCGCCAGACCAACCTAGTCCGCTAATTTCATAAAAACCAGGTCCATTAAGTTTCATTCCTCCGGACGGGGATGTGATGACAGAACGTGCTTCCATATAAAAAGAGAAAGCGCGAATTTCATCTTTTGGTCTTGGGTCGGCATATTCAGTGTTTTCATGATGGGTCCACCATGGTTTATCCCCGACTTCAAGTCGACGTATCCATTTCACATTCATATTGCCTTCAAATCCCGGCACAATAAGACGCAGTGGGAAGCCTTGTTCAGGACGTAAAAATTCACCGTTTTGTGCGTAAGCCAAAAAGGCATCATCCATAGCTTTCCAAATGGGAATACTACGCGTCATGCGAGCGCCATCATCGCCTTCTGCAAGCAACCATTTAGGATCGCCACGAACACCGAGCTCATTTAATAATACTTTGAGCGGCACACCCGTCCATTCTGAGCAACTGGTTAATCCATGTGTTTGTTGTACCGTTTTACCACGAGGCCCCATCCATTCTCCCATGCCATTACCTGCACATTCTAAGAAATGAAAATGGCTAACGGAAGGAAAACGAAGTAGATCTTCCATAGTAAAAATTTTCTCATCATCAACAAGCCCATGAATAAGAAGTTTATGTTCGCTAGGGTCAATTTCCGGAACACCACTATGGTGCACTTCAAAATGAAGGCCAGATGGCGTTACCATGCCGCGACTATGCTGAAGTGGTGTAAAACCACCTCCTGAAAGGCCATTTGCTGAACCGCGCATCTTTGCATCTTTGACAAATGGTGAGCGATCGGCATAAGTGACCGAGCTATCAATCATCTCTCCGGGCCCACGGCTTGGAATTAATGTTGTGTCTTGAGCAAGCGCACTATCAGCCAGTAATGCTGTGCTCATAGCCATACCCGCTTTCATAAAATGTCGACGATTTGTTTTCATGATTATTTTTCTCCCTGATATGGGAATGGAGTATGAGGGCTTAAATCTAATTTGGCAATAAAAAACCCCGCCAATTTTCATCAGCAGGGTTTAAAAATTAATTCAAAATGTTTTATTCGCGGTTACCCATGAAACGTAGCAGGAATAAGAACATATTGATGAAATCTAAGTAAAGGCTCAGAGCTCCCATGACGGCTTTTTTCGAAGCCGTTTCACTATGATCGCTTTCCAAATACATTAATTTAATTCGTTGCGTGTCATAAGCTGTTAAACCGGCAAATATTAGAACGCCTACCACAGAAATGATAAAATCCATTGCACCAGATTGCATAAACATATTAACAATTGAAGCAATGATTAATCCGAATAATCCCATGATAAGGAAACTACCCATGCCTGTTAAATTCTTTTTCGTCGTGTAACCATAAAGACTTAAAGAACCAAAAGCGGCTGCCGTAACAAAAAACGTCTTGGCGACACTTGCTCCAGTATACGTAAGTAATATACTAGATAATGATAAGCCCATAACTACTGCAAAAGCCCAGAATACCATCTGAACGGTTGAAGCCTGCATTCTATTAATGCCGAAATTGAGCGCTAATACAAAAGCGAGTGGAGAAAACATTGCGACATAACCAAGCATTGTTGGTGCAATCATGTTTCCTTGCACAGTATAAAGTAGTTGTAAAATCGCAGGTGTATTGGCTGTTACATAAGCCGCAAGACCAGTAAGTGCGAGTGCAGATGCCATGTAGTTATAAACCGTCAGCATGTAGGCACGAAGACCCTCATCAATTTCGGCAGCACTGCGTGAGCCTGAAGCTGAATAATATGGGTTTTGATCAACCATTTATAAAATTCCTTTCAATTGGTTTAAATCCGAATAACCAGTTATATCATATATTGGCACGGAAGCCAAAATATTCAAGGGGTTATCGCGCTTTTCTTTTATATAAAAATTGTATTTTTCTTATAAAGAATGATTTTTTTGTAAGTGCTTCAAGAAGCCTTGTGCAGCACGATCTATGAAATCATACGCCTTATCAAAATCTTCTTTATCACCATAATAAGGGTCGGGTACTTCAGTAATTCCAGGGCTTGTTTCGGAAAATGTCATAAATAAATGAATTTTATGCTGATGTTCAGTAGGGCAATTTTGCAGCATTTTTGACATGTTATCTTCATCCATGGCGAGAATATAATCAAAATCGTTATAATCTTGTGGGGCTACTTTTCGCGCTTGCAACTCACCTATATCAACACCAAATTTAAGTGCTGTTAGTTGAGCACGTTTATCAGGGGGCGCAGCCATATGAAATCCGGCTGTGCCCGCAGAATCAATATACATATTTTGTGTAAAGCCGTCTTTGATACCAGCGTTGTTCGCATGAAAACGAAACACGCCTTCTGCTGTTGGTGATCTACAAATATTGCCCAAGCAGACAAAAAGAACCTTAACCATTTACTTATTTCCCAATACTCTAATTTTCTTAACTAACTCGGCTACATTTAAAAACAATTGACCCTTTGTGGCAATGATTATTTCTAAATATATCATTTTTTTACTTCTTGTTTTGATTTATACGCTTCTCGATATGCAATGAACAACGTTGAGGCACATATGAGTGCGCCGCCCCATATGGTCCAATTATCTGGAATTTCGGAAAAAATAAAGTATCCTGCGAGCGCTGCAAAAATGATACGGAAATACTCAAAGGGCGTAACGACGGTTACTTCTGCATGTTTATAGGCGCTAATCATGCAATATTGTGCACAGAATGTTGTAACGCCAAGTCCCGCTATAAATAAAAGCTGTGTGATACTTGGGGTATCCCAATAATAAATTGCGGGTATAAAACATAGAAAAACCGTCCCAATGTTGGCATAAAAAACCAATGTTGTTGCATTATGATCCTTGGTCATTATCCGCGATATAATTGCAAGTGCAGACATTGATAAAGCGGCTAATAAAGTGGCCCCATGTGCGAGTTTTAATGTACTTGAAATTGTATTATCCCAAGGGTGAAGAATGATTAAAATACCGATGAACCCGACTATTGTAGCAGTTGTTCTATATATTCTAATTCTTTCACCGATAAAGAAGGCGGCAAGGATAATGAGAAAAAGTGGTTTGGAGAATTGAAGAGCCGTCACCTCAATTAACGGTAAATTTGAGACGGCGTAAAAATTAGCGACAACAACAATAAATGTTAAACCAGAACGATAGAACATCATTTTTGGTCTATTGGTAAAAAATAATGTTTTTCCAAGATGCCAATTAAAAATCAACGTGATCAGTGTTGTAAATGTGCAGCGCAACATAACAACTTGAAAGGTGTTTAATTCTTGGCCTAATTTTTTAATTAGGGTGGCGCTCGTTGTGACCACCAAGCAAGTTAATAACATAAACATAATACCCTTTAGGTTATTGGAGGGTCTAACAAGATTGGGTTTCATGGGGTTTGTCTTTATGGCTGTCTATGATTAGAAAGTAATACGCTTATTTTAGAAACAAGTAAAGAATTGGCATATGAATGCTTTAAAGGCAGTTGCGTTTACGAACTGCTTCCCGGTGGGCAGCATAAACAGCACTAGCAAGAATGACTGATGCCCCTAGGAAAGTATAAAAGTCAGGAACTTCTGAATAGAAGAAATATCCTATAAAAGCGGCAAAAATTAATCTTGTAAAATCGATAGGTAAAATAGCAGTGGCCTCAGATTGGCTGAATGCCTTTGAAATTGAATATTGTGCGAGTGCCGCACATAATCCTACCATAATCACGGCCCACCAAAGTTCCGGTTTTGGAATAGTCCATTCAGTCAGTGCAACTACAAATGAAATGGGAAAAGTAAATAACAAAGAATAAATGGCAACAATGTTTGGTTTATCTGTTTGACTTAAAGAACGAATACAAATGATTGCAAAGGCTACTGTAAAAGCACTGATGAGCGCGGCGGCTACACCACTATTAAAAGGAACGGATCCTGGCCTTAATAATATTAATACGCCAATAAACCCAACGATAACAGCTGTGATCCGGGGCAGCCTTATTCTTTCTTTTAAAAAAATTGCTGCGAGAATAGTTGCAAAAATAGGGGCAGCAAGACTATAAGATGTCGAAACTGCCAGTGGGATGACGCTTACTGCATAAAAGGATGCAATAACAGCAAAAGCTGAAATGACGCCACGAAAAAAATGAAGCCCTAATCGTTCTGTTTTAAGACCTTTAAAGCCAACCTTGGAAAAGGTAGGGATTAAAAATAAAATCGCAAAGAAAGTCCTTATAAAGGCAGTCATAAAAGGGTGAATATCATTAATAGAAAGATAGCGTATTAATCCCCCCATAATAGAAAAAAGCACACAGCTTAATAACATAAACAATGGGCCTTTAATGAGTTCTAGCTTATTATTAGGCCCTGTCAGATTATTTCCTTAATTCTCTATTTCGACGTCGAGCCATTCTTCGATATCTTCAGGAATATCCGGATTGATTAAATCTTTCTTTCCCATCATAAGGAATGCAAAATTATCTGCGATAATTTCTTCAGGGTGAATGTCAAAGTTTGTATTTCGCCCTACCTGATCATAGAAACTTGGTACTTCTTCATGCTTATAAATACTAGGTTTCCCATCTGCCTTTATCACCGGCTTGCAAATACCATCATTAACAGTGACTTCAATTAAATCTCCTGTGATATGACCATCGAAACCGCCTTTTATTGTTGGGTCAAACCCATCATGTTTTGTGTGAAGATAAGTCATAACGTAAGTATCACGATCTTCAATTTCGACAGGAACGAAAAATTCTGTAAAGGGTGCCTCTGGATTTTTCACACTATATTGCTCAACGTCTTTGGTGGGTTGAAAATAACAAGGGCGGAAGTTGATAATGTTATATAGGCTCGCTCTTTTTATGCGACTATGCCTAGACATAATGTGAAATATCTGATGGAAAAATAGCTTTGTTGAAATGGAAGAACGTCTTTGTGGCGAGACGAATGCATTGCCGCGCGTGTGGGATATTCCACTTTCAACCTCGTTAGTTACTTTAATAAAATAAACTGTTTCCGGTAATAAATGTTCAATTTTAGCCAGCTTCTTCTTATGTGTCACGAGCAAGGCTTTCATGAGCGCTTTTTCAGCCTCAGGCCATTCAATTACATTGGCTGCATAGTGTGCTTTTAAATCTTCGATAGTTTTATCGGCGGTGGGCGAACCTACACGCAACGCTATTTCGATAGGATTCATTGCAGTTAAAAATTCATCATCATCAGAAAGAATTTTTATGCCGGTTTCAATATCCGCAAATTTATACTCAGTCGCTGACAAGGGGCTAAGCGTTAACGCTATCGTTCCCAGAAAGGAAAAAATGAATTGTTTTAAATTACGCATTTAATCAAGTGTCTCTTTAATTTTATTATACTATTAGAGAATCAAACATTTCTTATAGTGTATTTTATAACATAATGGCATGACATTTATCACAAATTTTTCGTGACATTAAATTCGGCTTCTGTTCTTGAGCGCGCATCGTCGATGGAAATACCTGGTGCAAGTTCAATCAGAGTTGCGCCATCATCATTAATTAAAAAGACCCCAACATCAGAGATAATCATATCCACAACACGCACTCCTGTGAGAGGAAGAGTACATTTTTTAATAAATTTGGCGCTTCCGTCTCTTGCATTATGATCCATAATAACGACAACTTTTTTTACGCCAGCAACCAAGTCCATCGCACCGCCCATACCTTTGACCATTTTGCCCGGGATCATCCAATTTGCAAGATCACCTTCCTCGGATACTTGCATTGCGCCTAATATGCTTAAATCAATATGACCCCCACGTATCATGCCAAAGCTATCAGAAGACGAAAAATAACTTGTTCGATTAAGTTCTGTGATCGTTTGTTTGCCTGCATTTATTAAATCAGGGTCTGCTTCGCCTTCATAAGGGAAGGGGCCCATGCCGAGCATGCCGTTTTCACTTTGCAGTGTTACATCGACGCCATCAGGGATAAAGTTTGCAACGAGCGTCGGGATACCTATTCCAAGGTTCACATAATATCCATTAACGAGCTCTTTTGCAGCGCGTCTCGCCATATCTTCTCTTGTCCAGGCCATATTATGCTCCTTCTCTTTGACGTGTTGTGAGCTGTTCAATTCTTTTTTCTAACCCTTTAGAAATGATGATACGTTGAACAAATATCCCCATGGTGTGAATTTGATCAGGATCGAGCTCGCCCGTTTCGACCAATTCTTCAACTTCTGCGACAGTTACTTTTCCCGCAGTTGCCATCATTGGATTAAAGTTTCTTGCTGTCTTTCGAAAAATCAGGTTGCCTTCTTTATCGCCTTTCCAAGCTTTTACGATTGATACATCTGCAGTTAGTCCGGTTTCCATAATGTAAGTTTCACCGTCAAAATCTTTGTGTTCTTTTCCTTCAGCGACTAATGTCCCGACGCCCGTTTTTGTGTAAAAACCTGGAATGCCTGCACCACCAGCGCGAATGCGTTCCGCAAGAGTACCTTGTGGGTTAAACTCTAATTCAAGTTCTTCTGCAAGATATTGTCTTTCAAATTCTTTGTTCTCACCAACGTAAGATGAAACCATTTTTTTAATTTGTCTGGTTTGTAAAAGCAGCCCTAATCCGAAGTCATCAACACCAGCATTATTGCTAATTGCAGATATGCCACTTACCCCACTATCACGTAACGCGATAATAAGATTTTCTGGGATACCACAAAGGCCAAAACCGCCAGCCATGATGGTCATGTTATCAAATAAAATGCCATCAAGAGCGTCTTTGGCATCCGAATAGACTTTGCTCATAATTCAAGTCCTTTAAAATTAGTTTCATATGTAACAAATTAATAATTAGCTTAAAATTTCTATGTTGGCTACCATAATCCGAAAATGACCCAAAAAAACAGTGTAAAATAATTAAATATGAAGAGATTCTGTTGACAAATGTTACAATATAATCAAAATTCTGACAAAATTGATTTATATTGTAAACTGTGGCTTCAAGTAGCAACGGGAATTTGCAAATAGTGATAGATTAGAGGATTTTTGATGAAGAAGTTTATGTCATGGTCAATAGTTGCCATTTCATTTGTGTTATTAATGACAAGTGTATCAAAAGCAGACAGTAGGCAGCTACTCAGCAGCAATCGTGATTGGGATGCATTTAAATTAAGCACTGATGCAGGTGAAACGGTTTGTTACATGATTTCTGTTCCAAAAGATAAATCTCCAAAATCACTACGTCATGGTAATCCATTCATAACTGTCACGCATAAACCTGCCCGTGAAATCAAAAATGAATTTAATTTTATTGCGGGCTATAAATTTCAAAGAGGTTCTGCGGTCAATGTTTCAATTGATAGACAACGTAAAGAAGATCTATTTACCGAAGAAGACGGCGCATGGGCATATGACCCAAAACAGGATGCGGCCATTGTAGCAGCAATGAAGCGTGGAAACAGCATAACGTTAGCGGCCAAGAGTGGTCGTGGTAATGCAACGAGTTACCGTTTCTCTTTAGCTGGGTTTACTGCCGCACATAATGCTATAACGAGCGCATGTCGCTAATATGGTGAGCGGTATTTGAAGGCCGCTTTCTAAACTGAGAAAACAATCTTATGAAAACTTTACCATTAGGCCTAGAACCAGTAGTGGCGCCGCGTCATACTTTTGATGAAAATAGAAGTCTAATTGGGCTTTCCCATGCCGAAGTTGCTGAAAAACTTAAAGAGATAGGCGTGCCTGAAAAACAATGTAGGATGCGTGCACAGCAAATTTGGCATTGGATATATTTTCGTGGTGCAAAATCATTTGATGAAATGAGTAATATTTCAAAAGACATGCGCGCTAAATTAAACCAGCATTTTGACGTTGGACGCCCTGAAATTACAGAAGCATTAATTTCTACAGACGGCACACGCAAATGGCTTATGAAATTTCCAGATGGACAAGAAGTTGAAACAGTCTTTATTCCTGAAGAAGACCGGGGCACGTTATGTGTTTCTTCGCAAGTTGGTTGCACGTTAACCTGTACTTTTTGTCACACAGGAACACAGCGTTTGGTAAGAAACTTAACCGCGACTGAGATTGTCATGCAGCTTCTTGTGGCACGGGATTATCTTAATGAATGGCCTAGCCCTTCAGAAGGGCGGTTGGTTTCGACGATCGTTTTAATGGGCATGGGGGAACCATTATATAATTTTGAGAATGTCAAAAAAGCGATGCATATTGTTATGGACGATAATGGTATAAATTTATCCCGAAGGCGTATAACACTTTCAACATCGGGTGTTGTTCCAGAAATTTATCGTTGCGGAGAAGAAATGGGTGTTAATCTTGCCATTTCTTTGCATGCAGTAAATGATGAAACGCGGACAAAAATCATGCCTATCAATAATAAGTACCCTATTGATGAATTGATGACGGCTTGTAAAAATTATGCGGGTATTAAAAATAGCCGTAAGATAACCTTTGAATATATTTTACTTAAAGACGTCAATGACAGCGATGAAGACGCTTTGAATTTAGTTAAACTCATAAAAGATTATAAAATCCCTGCTAAAGTAAACTTGATCCCTTTTAATCCTTGGCCGGGGTCAAATTATGAAAGACCAAGTAAGTCCCGTGTCGCAAAATTTTCTGATCTTATTTTTAGCCGTGGTATATCGGCACCTATCAGGACGACAAGAGGTGAAGATATCTTGGCCGCATGTGGACAGCTAAAGTCTGAATCAGAAAAAGCCCGTAAGAAATTAAAAACGACCCACTAGTAATATATTACCATTTCCCTATATACTTATTTATGTTAATGTGTATCATTATTAAGTGAAATTCTTTCTTGAGGGGGCTGTTTTCACAGGTTTCATATGCGACTGACATCCTTTACTGATTACTCCGTTAGAGTGCTAACGTATGCTGCTTTGAAAAAAAATGAACTTGCGTCTATCCGCGAAGTATCTGAAGTTTATGGTATTTCAAGCAATCATCTTATGAAAGTTATTCATCATTTAGGAAAAGGCAACTACCTCGAAACAATCCGCGGTAAAAATGGTGGTTTTCGTTTAGCGAGAGACCCGAAAGATATTAGTATAGGTGAGTTAATTCGTTATACGGAAGATGATTTGGCTCTTATTAATTCAAATGCCAAAAACACGGATCAAAATGAGAAAGTTAGTTTCAACGCTATCGTTGAGCAAGCTTTGGGATCATTTATAGCGACCGTTGATAATTATACTCTTGCTGATTTGGTTGAAGGTCAAACTTTAACAAATTTCTTAGATTAAAATTTAAAAATTCTGAAAATAAATAATATTCCTATTATTTTCTTCTTTTCCTCTTCTTAATAGTAGAGTAAAAGAAGGCATTAAGACTATTTCTATGAAGGTAATATAAATGGTAGCTCGTATTTTCAAGCCCACTAAAAATGCAATGCAATCAGGAATGAAGCGCAGCAAAAAATGGCATTTTGAGTATGCACCGAAGCAATCAAGGGAACTGGATCCGTTAATGGGATGGACAAGTTCTGCTGATATGCAAGGACAAATACGATTAACCTTTGACAGCAAGGAGGATGCTGTGGCATATGCTGAGCGAAATAATATTGATTATGTCGTCCAAGAGCCACACGTTCGTAAAAAACGTCTTAAAAATTATGCCGATGTCTTCGGCTTTCGCGGATAATCAAGAATATATGAAATATGTGCGCCCGTAGCTCAGCTGGATAGAGCAACGGACTTCTAATCCGTAGGTCGCAGGTTCGAATCCTGCCGGGCGCACCAATGTTCTACTGTCTTAAAATTTACAGTATTTATGATAAGTAGAAATTATAAATTAAGAAGAGTGGGTCGAAATTCGTCTTTTTGTAAGCAGAAAAATTATTAAGGTACCCATACCACAAAGCATGTATCCTAAAATTATCGGCTTTACTGTTCCATCGTAGGCTTGTCCAATAATTATGCCAACAATAACTGCTGAAAGAGTCTGTATCGAGCTTATCACAGAAGTTGCAAGTCCAGCCATATGACCGAAAGGCTGTAAAGCCATACTGTTAAAATTTCCAAATAATGGACCGAGGCAGAAAAAATTTAAGATCATATATATAAAAAATAAAGTGAATGTTATGTCATTATTATTGGCTAAACTGATAATCAAAAATATAGAAGATAAAGAAACTTGCAGCACCAATGATGCCAAGCAAATTTGATGCATGCTGAATTTATTGAGCAGTTTTGAGTTTAAAAAAGATGCAAAGCCATAAACAATTGCGAGGAAACCAAAGATTAAAGGAAACATCTGCCCTAATTCATATTGTATTTCCATGATCTGTTGAGCGGAACTTAAATAAGATACAAATGCGCCAAACATTATTCCGGAAGCAAGGGTATATCCCATAGAAATTCTATTTTTAATCGTTTCGAGTATTCCAGAAAAAATGACAGTGAATGAAAATGATCTTACCTTTTCTGGTGATAAAGTTTCTCTTTGTCTGAAATGCATCCACGTAGTCGATATCAAAGCAAAAACAAATATAAACCAAAAAATCGTCTGCCAAGATGCAAATATCAGAATTCCCTGCCCAAGTAGAGGTGCTAATGCGGGAACCATAATAAAAACCATCATTATAAGAGACATGATTTTTGCCATTTCTGTGCCTTCATACTTATCTCGTATGATGGCCATTGTGACAACACGGCATGCTGCTGATCCGAAACCCTGAATGGTTCGCCCTAAAAGCATAACAAATAAATTCGTTGCAAATATTGATATTAAGGTGCCGATTAAAAAGATAAAAATACCAAGATAAATAGCTTTTTTACGTCCATAACTATCGGCAAAGGGGCCATATATAAGCACACCAAAGGCCATTCCTAGAAAAACTGAAGAAATAACCAATTGTATTGAGTTGGCTTCACTTATCATTAAATCAACGGACATTTTTCCCAAGGCAGGAATCATGGCATCGATCGACAAGGCCGTAACTGACATTAACATCGCCATTAAGGCAATAAATTCGTTTTTATTCAGTTTATTAATTCTTTTGTTCATTGTCAGAGGTTTTTCAAAGTAATTATTTGCTAAAGGCCATATGAGATAATTAAGGACTCAATGAGGAAGACACAGGAAAATACACCATTGTTGCAGAGCACTTGTATCAGATGATTTTATTATTGTCGAAAGGTTTATTTTAAAATTTTCACATTATGTTCTTTATTTGTTCTATAAAATAATGTAATTATTATAAAAAAATAGGAGACAACAATGGCTTTTACTTTTAGAGAGAAAAAATTACGTTTTCAAAAAGGATTATATAAATGTCCAGTTCCACCACGGGACATAAGCCGATATTGGACTGATAAGGAATGGTTCCGTCATGTGGATACACATGGCGTATGGTGTCTATAAGCCAGCTCACATTGAGAGTAATTTATTAGGTTATTTTCTTTAACCTATAATGCATCTATTGGAATTTTTATATAAGTCATTCCGTTATCGTCTGCTGGTGGCATATCACCAGCGCGCATATTAACTTGCACGGAAGGCAATATAAGTTGCGGCATACTAAGTTCCGCATCACGTTTGGTTCTGGCTTCGATATATTCATCACGTGATTTTCCGCTCAAATGTATATTATTTTCTTTCTGCTCTTTTACGGAAGTAACCCATGCATAGTCCCTGCCGCCAGGGCCGTAATCATGGCACATATAAAGAATAGTATCATCAGGAAGAGATAAAATGCGTTGCATACTATCATAAAGCAGAGAGGCGTCGCCGCCCGGGAAATCACAGCGCGCGGTTCCAAAATCGGGCATAAACATCGTGTCACCGACAAAACAAGATCCATCAATGACATATGAAATACATGCAGGTGTATGACCGGGGGTATGTAAAATTTTACCTTCCAAATTACCAATGTTAAATTTTTCTTCGTCTGCAAATAAATGGTCAAATTGACTACCGTCCTTTGCAAAATCGCTTTCTGCATTAAAAACAGGTCCAAATGTTGATTGAACGGTCTTGACATTTTCACCAATAGCCGATTTTCCCCCTATTTTTGATTTTAAATAGGGGGCAGCGGACAAGTGATCCGCATGGACATGAGTTTCTAATATCCACTCACATGTATAACCATTTTCATTGATATAACTAATCACTTCATCTGCAGAAGTTGTCGATGTTCTTCCTGATGCTTGATCATAATCAAGGACGCTATCGATAATGGCGCATATATTTGTTTCCTTATCGGCTATAACATAAGTAACAGTGTATGTATCTTTATCAAAAAAAGCTTTAACGTCGGTAGATGGTGAATGTGGCATTGATTGATACTCCAGTAATTTTTTTGCTATTTAAACATAAATAATTCAATTTTGCATTTTAATTTTATTTGCCGTAAATTCATTGATATTGATCAATATTAGGAGCATTTCATGAAGATCGCCGGAACACTGAAAAAACAAGATACTGACGATCAAGAAACCTCAACATGTTATATGTGTTCGCATAATTGCGAAATTCATGTCTCTACACGTGTAGCAGAAGGTTCAAACGAAAAAACGGTCACGGAAATCGCATTACCAGATTGTGTAAGAGGTAGTGCGATGGTTGAGCATCGTGAAAGTGATGTACGTCTCTTAAATCCGGAAATGCGTAATGAAAATGGTGAATGGGTTAAGTCCACTTGGCAACAATCCATTGATGCGATTGCAGATAACCTTAAAAAGGTTCGTGATAAATATGGACCAGAATCCGTCGGCTTCATGATTGGCTATACAAAAGAGCCCCGACCTTATATGCAAAGATTAGCATATTTATTTGGATCTCCTCATTATTTCACGGAATCGAGCTGCTGCTTTGGTGCTACCAGAGTGGCTTCTGCACTGACATTTGGTGATGATTATGGATATTTTTATCAAACCAGTCGTGTATTTCAGCCGGAAACCCAATGCCGTATGGTTTGGAGTAATGATACCGAAAATTCACAACTGCCTTTAAAGAAGCATTATTTCTTTAAAGAAACCGATGTTCCATTAATTGTTGTTGACCCACGTCTAACGAGCCTAGCGAAAACGGCTGATGTTCATTTACGCCTGCGTCCCGGCACAGACGGGGCACTCGCGTTAGGCCTAGCTCATATTATTTTAAACGAAGGATGGGAAGACCGAGAATTTCTTAACAATTGGTGTCATGGTGTTTCGGATTATGAAGAAATGGTCAAAGAATATACACCAGAACGAACTGCTAAAATAACAGGAGTTGATAAAGAACTAATCATTAAAGCGGCATGTTTTTACGGTCAAAATAAACCTGCTCAAATTTCACTATCCCCACAAGCCACTGTGCATCATAGCAATGCCTGTCAGAACCATCGCGCCATCATATTGCTCGCTGCATTAACAGGAAATATTGATGTTAAAGGCGGCCACAGAAAACCGGGCGGCGCAAAAGAAGCTGATATTACATTGCATGATGAATTATTGCCAAAGTTAGCAGATCCAATTGGCAAAGAACGGTTTCCTATTTTCATAGATAAATATCATGAGGGGCAAAGCATGCTTCTTTCAGATTACATTGAAAAAGGAAAAATTAAAGCAATCGTCTCAATCGGTGCAAATATAATGATGTATCCAGATTATGGTCGATTGCAGAAACAAATGGAAAAACTTGAATTTTTCAGTGTTTGTGATTTTTATGATACGCCGACACGCGCTTATGCGGATGTTTCATTACCGGCTGCAACTCATTTGGAACGAGAAAGCCTAATTGTTGGTGGAGATAAAGTAAGATATCGTCCAAACGTCATTGAACCACGCGGAAATGCAAAAGCCGACGCTGACATTTTATTTGAGCTTGCTAATGCATTAGGTTTGAAAGATGATTTTTGGGGTGGCGATATAAAGGCTTCATTTAATGAAAGACTAGAAGGGACGGGATACACGTTATCTGATCTGCCGGAAAAGGGAAAATATGCACCTTTTGATCTTGGTCCCGACATAGATCGAAAATATGAGAAAGACGGCTTTGCCACAAACACCGGTAAAGTTGAATTTAAATCAACAATACTTGAAGAGCACGGACATAATGGTCTTCCAGAATACCAAGAACCTTATTGGTCACCAGTTAGCAGACCAGACCTTACTAAAGATTACCCGTTTATTTTAACCACCGGTGGCCGAAGTAAAAATTATCAGCATTCTCAAGGCCGGAAACTAGAAATGTTGCGTGCAATTGAACCCTATCCTGTTATGCAGATTAATCCCATTGATGCCGCCAAGTTGGACATCAAAGATGATGACTGGCTTAAAGTATCATCACCAAGAGGTGAAATTGAGTTACGCGCATTGGTGAGTGAAATTGTAATGCAGGGAGTTGTTCATGCACCACATGGTTGGGAAGCAGCACCGGTTAATAAATTGATCCCCGACGAAGCACTGTGTCCAATTACTGGCTTCCCCGGGTTTAAATCAAGTCTTTGTAGTCTAGAGAAAATTACAAAATAAATTTAGATAAATCAGATGTATCTACCAGATTGCCAATGTGATCTTTAATGTATTTGGCATCAATTGTAACTTCAGTAGCAGCCATATCGGTCGCTTCGAAGCTTATTTCATCCAAAATACGTTCAAGAACAGTATGCAGACGACGAGCACCAATATTTTCTACATTTTCATTTATATGTGCAGACATATGTGCAATTTCTGCAATTCCGTCATCGGTAAAATTAAGTGTAATTTCTTCAGTACCCAGAAGCGCTACATATTGTTTGATTAAACTAAAATCTGGCTCAATCAAAATATGTTTGAAGTCGTCTTCTGTTAACGCGTCAAGCTCAACACGGATTGGAAGACGTCCTTGAAGTTCAGGCAAAAGATCAGAAGGTTTAGCGACTGAAAAGGCACCAGATGCAATAAATAAAATATGATCCGTTTTTATGTTTCCATGTTTCGTTGAAACGGTACACCCTTCAATTAAGGGTAATAAATCACGTTGAACACCTTCGCGGCTAACTTCGCCGCTATTTTTGTTGGCACGTCCGGCAATTTTGTCAATCTCATCAATAAAAACGATACCGGATTGTTCAGTTGTTTCGATCGCTTCACGAATAATGCCTTCTTCATCAATAAGCTTATCGGCTTCGTCACCGACAAGAACATCGTGCGCGTCTGCGACAGTCATTTTTTTCTTTTCCGTTTTCTGACCAAGCTGACCGCCTAAAATATCACCTAGATTAAGCATGCCCATGCTTGCACCGGGCATCCCGGGGATGTCAAATGACGGCATGCTTGATGATTGATTTTCAACCACGTCCACTTCGATTTCTTTTTCATCAAGTTCCCCTTCACGGAGCATCTTTCTGAATTTTTGGCGTGTCTCTGCGCTGGCTGTTTCGCCGACCAATGCATCAAGTACACGTTCTTCTGCGGCAAGCTCTGCTTTGCTTCCGACCGTTTTCTTTTTCTTTTCACGAATAAGCGAAATCGAGAGTTCCATCAAATCGCGAATGATTTGTTCAACGTCACGACCAACATATCCAACTTCAGTGAACTTGGTCGCTTCAACTTTTACAAAGGGAGCATTTGCGAGTTTAGCGAGCCTTCTTGAAATTTCCGTTTTACCAACACCTGTTGGGCCAATCATTAGAATATTCTTAGGAAGAACTTCTTCTTTCATTTGATCTTCAAGTTGTTGTCTGCGCCAACGATTACGAAGGGCAATCGCGACCGCACGTTTTGCTTGTTTTTGACCGATAATATAACGATCTAATTCAGATACGATTTCACGTGGTGAAAAAGATGACATTTATTAATTCCAATATAATTTATTTAGTATCTAATGTTTCAACAGTAAGATTGTCGTTGGTATATACGCATATATCAGCGGCAATTTTTAAAGAACGACGTCCGATTTCCTCAGCTGACAAGTCTTGATCCATGAGCGCCTTTGCAGCGGCAAGGGCAAAATTTCCACCTGATCCAATAGCAATAATCCCATCAGCAGGTTCAAGCACGTCCCCAGTTCCTGTTAATATCAATGAGACATCTTTATCAACGACGGCCATCATGGCTTCTAATTTTCTAAGGTACCTATCGGTACGCCAATCTTTTGCCATTTCAACACAAGCACGTGTGAGTTGACCATTAAAGCGTTCCAATTTTTCTTCTAGTCTTTCAAATAAAGCAAAGGCATCAGCAGTGGACCCTGCAAAACCCGCAATTATATTGCCATCACCAATTCGGCGAACTTTTCTTGCGTTTGCTTTTATGACCGTATTACCTAACGAAACCTGACCATCGCCAACGATAACCACTTGATCACCTTTTCGAACACTAAGAATTGTTGTACCGCGCCACCCTTTTGGTTGTTCACTCATAAATTTTAACCTGTTTTGTTAAATGTTGATCTAACATGTGGCAATTTTACGCTTGCGGTCAAGAGGCAGAATGTTTTTTATTAAAAAAAACATAAGTTTTACGCCAAAGGGTGGCACTTTTACGTAACTACTGCTATATGTCTTTCAGAATCTATAGAGCCAAATATAAGGAGGCACCTATGCGCACAGCAACAGTAGAGCGCACAACAAAAGAAACGTCGGTTTCTGTGACTGTAAATCTTGATGGACAAGGAATTTATGATGTTGATACAGGCATTGGATTTCTTGATCATATGATGGAACAATTATCCCGTCATAGTCTTATTGATATTACATTGCGTGCTAAGGGTGACACTCATATTGATTTTCATCATACCACAGAAGATGTTGGTATTGTTATTGGGCAGGCGATCGCTGATGCGCTTGGTGACTTGCGTGGCATAACTCGTTATGGAAACGCTATTATTCCTATGGATGAAACATGTACCCGTTGTTCTGTTGATATATCTGGACGCCCTTTTACCGTCTTTAATGTGGAATTTACACGTGATAAACTCGGTGAAATGGATACGGAACTTTTCCTCGAGTGGTTCCGCGCGTTTGCGCACGGTGCAGGTATGACACTTCATGTGGAAAATATGTATGGTATTAATAATCACCATATTGTCGAAAGTTCATATAAAGCTTTAGCACGCGCCATGCGTCAAGCTATTGAAATTGATCCACGTAAATCGGATGCTATTCCGTCAACCAAAGGGATGCTTGGCGACAAGTCTGACTAGGTTATGAAAACGGTTATTATTGATTACGGTTCCGGAAACTTAAGATCAGCAGAAAAATCAACTGTTCGTGCGGCTTCAGAAGCAGGATTGAATATGGATGTGAGTGTAACATCATCTCCTGATGATGTTCTAAAAGCAGACCGTATTATCTTGCCGGGTGTAGGTGCGTTTGCAGATTGTATGACAGGGTTGACGAGCTTATCCGGTATGCGTGAAGCATTAGAAGAATCCGTATTAAAAGATGCAAAACCATTTCTTGGTATTTGCGTAGGTATGCAGCTTCTTGCTGATGCAGGGTTAGAGCATGGACGTAAAGAAGGGCTCGGTTGGATAAGTGGAGAAGTCGTTGAAATTGATGTGAGTGCTGAGCCTCAATTAAAAGTACCGCATATGGGGTGGAATGATTTGATCATAAACAGTAACCATCCCGTATTAAATGACATAAATACAGGCGATCATGCCTATTTTGTCCATAGTTATCACGTAAATGTATCTGATACAGCGAATGTGCTTGCTCATGTGGATTATGCTAGTAAAATTACTGCAATAATTGGAAGAGATAATATTGTAGGCACTCAATTCCACCCTGAAAAAAGTCAGGCAGTAGGACTTAAATTGCTTAAAAACTTTTTAATATGGTCACCATAACATGACTGATAAAGAAAATTCGGATAAAGAAAAGAGCGGTCCTCGTTTGAGCGTCGATGAAGTCACATCTTTTGATAATGTTGATATTCTTGAGCTTTGTGAAGCCACACGCCAGGCGATTTTAACTCATGAAGGGTTCAACTGGATATCACCGCCACCAGAAAAGACATTGGAAAGCTTTTGGAAAGGTGTCATTACCATTCCTGAACGAACATTGATCATCGCGAGAATGGACGGCCAAATTGCGGGGTGTTGTCAAATGGTGCGCCCACCTAAGAATAATGAAGCAGGTGCTTTTCGTGGTAACTTAGAAACGTTTTTCTTAGCACCCTGGGCGAGGGGGCATAACCTTGCAAAAACCATGTTACAAAAAGCCGAGGAAGTAGCACGTGCACAAGGGTGCCGTACCATGGAATCTCATATGGCGGCGGATCAACACGCCGCAATTGCAATTTGTGAATGGATTGGCATGACACGCTGGGGCATTAAAGAAAGATACGCGATGATAAATGACGTATTTGTTCCCGGTTATTATTATTCGAAAGATTTGGATTAAATTAGTTATGATATTGTTCCCAGCGATTGATTTAAAAGATGGTAATTGTGTGCGTCTCTATAAAGGGGAAATGGATCAAGCAACCATATTTAATAATGACCCCGGTGATCAGGCGAAACAATTTGCAGATGCGGGATGTGAATGGGTTCATATTGTTGATCTTAATGGCGCTTTTGTCGGTAAGCCCGTAAATGGCGATGCCGTTGACAGTATTCTTGAGAATATAAATATTCCTGTGCAGCTTGGTGGTGGTATTCGTGATATTGAAACCATTAGTACATGGATTGAAAAGGGAATATCACGTGTCATTCTTGGCACAATAGCTCTTAGAAATTCTGAAATTGTTATCGAAGCAGCGAAAAAATTCCCTGGAAAAGTCGCGGTTGGTATAGACGCGAGAAACGGAATGGTAGCCGTTGAAGGTTGGGCGGAAACATCTGATATGTCGGCCATTGATTTAGGTAAGAAATTCGAAGACGCTGGTGTTTGCAGTATTATTTATACTGATATTGACCGTGACGGTACGATGGAAGGTTTAAATGTTGATAGCACCATTGAACTTGCAAATGCATTATCTATTCCGGTGATTGCATCTGGCGGCGTTGCATCAATTGATGACTTAAAGATATTAAAAGCTGCGGCGAAAGAAGCAACGGGCACAATTGAAGGGGCAATTTCCGGCAAAGCACTTTATGATGGGCGCCTCGATGCAGCAGAAGGTATTGCCTTCTTAAAAGGGGATAGTTGATGTTGAAGTCGCGCATAATCCCTTGTTTGGATGTTAAGGATGGCCGTGTCGTAAAAGGGGTTAATTTTGTTGGCCTTCGTGATGCTGGTGATCCAGTAGAACAAGCAAAAATTTATGATGCGGCAGGTGCGGATGAATTATGTTTTTTAGATATTACCGCATCCAGTGATAACCGCGGGATTATTCTGGATGTTGTTCGCCAAACGGCAGAACAGTGTTTTATGCCGCTTACTGTTGGTGGTGGTGTCAGCAGCCAAGAAGATGTTCGTAATTTGTTGCTTGCAGGTGCTGATAAAGTATCAGTGATGACAGCGGCGGTAAAAAGACCGGAATTAGTCCGAGAACTGGCTGAAAAATTTGGTTCACAATGCATTGTAGTGGCGATTGATGCGAAATCAGTTGGTCCAGATAAATATGAAGTTTTTACTCACGGTGGACGAAAATCAACGGGAATTGATGCCGTTGAATATGCGAAGCAAGTTGCGGAATATGGTGCCGGTGAAATTCTGTTGACGTCAATGGACCGGGATGGAACCAAAAGCGGATTTAATATTGAACTTACGCGGGCGATTGCAGATAGCGTTTCAATTCCAGTAATAGCATCAGGCGGTGTCGGGACACTTGACCACATGGTGGAAGGCATCCGCGACGGACATGCTACAGCCGTTTTGGCGGCCTCTATTTTTCATTTTGGCGAATACAGCATCGAAGAATGTAAAAAACACATGGCGAATGCAGGACTAGAAGTTAGGATTTGATATGACAGATAAAAATGACATACTTGAAAAACTTGAAGCTGTTATTGAAAGCAGAAAATATGGTGACATTGAAAAAAGCTATGTGGCTAAACTTTTTGGTAAAGGTCGAAAAAAGATTACTCAAAAAGTTGGCGAAGAAGCCGTTGAATTATGTATAGCTGCGTCTCATCATGATCGCGAAGAAGCAATTTTAGAATCTGCAGATCTTATATTTCACGTGCTCGTGTTATGGTCTGATATGGATATCAAACTTGAAGAAGTATTGGATGTTTTAGTGGAACGTGAAGGACTTTCTGGTATTGAGGAAAAAAAATCTAGAGGAGATGTCGATGGCTTATGATCAAAATAATATTTTTGCGATGATTCTTCGTGGCGATATCCCGTGTGATAAAGTTTATGAAGATGAATTTGCCTTAGCATTTAATGATATTAATCCGCAAGCGCCAATACATGCGCTTGTCATTCCTAAAGGTGAATACGTCAGTATGGCTGATTTTTCTGCAAATGCACCAGAAGAGCTACTAAACGGTTTTTTCCGTGCCGTTGGGCAGACAGCCCGTAATTTAGGCTTAGAAAAAGAGGGTTACCGTTTAATAGCTAATACTGGTGAGAATGCACATCAAGAAGTCCCACATCTACATTTTCATATACTGAGCGGTAAAAAGCTTGGGCCAATGCTAAGTAGATAATTAACCGAATTCAGCAATAAATTTCTTAAGATCGATGTCGGGCCTTGCACCCATATGGGTGACAACTTCACTAGCGACTAAGTTTCCTAGTGCGCCACATTCACCTATTGAACGTCCATTGCTTAGTGCATGTAAAAAACCAGCAGCGAACAGATCACCGGCCCCGGTGGTGTCAACCAAATGTCCAACTTTACGGCCTTGTACGTGTCCTATTTCATCAATGTTTGTAACGATACATCCTTTTGCACCACATGTAATGGCACCAATATCGCAATCTTCTTGTAATTGACGTGCTGCATCATTTACGTCACCGGTTTCATAAAGCTTTTTAATTTCATCTTCATTGGCAAATAAAATATCGACATCATTTTTTACCAATTCGACAAATTCTTGGTGATGTCGGTCTACACAAAAACTATCTGATAAACTTAGGGCAACTTTATTTCCTTCTTCATGGGCTATTTTAATGGCCTTTCTAAAAGCATTTTTTGCTTCATCCGGATCCCATAAATAACCTTCCAAATATGTAATATTTGAATTGGCAACGGTTGCATGATCGATATCATTTTCAGTGAGTTCCACACAAGCACCTAAATATGTGCTCATTGTTCTTTCTGCATCAGGCGTAACGAGAACTAAGCAATGTGCTGTTGGCGGTCCGTCATTTAAAACGGCAGTATCAAAATTTGCCCCAAGGGCACGAATATCATGCTGAAAGACGCGACCGAGTTGGTCCTCGTTTACCTTTCCAATAAAAGATGTTTCGCTGCCCATTGATGCAAGCCCGGCAATTGTATTTGCGGCCGAACCGCCTGAGCATTCTATACACTGGCCTAAACTTTCATAAACCTTCGCCGCTTCTGCAGCGCTCACCAGCATCATGCCGCCCTTGTCTAGTTTTTGATTATTTAAAAAATCGTCATCGACATGTGTTAATATGTCAACAATAGCATTGCCAATACCTAAAACATCATATTTATTTGTCATAATTTATCCCTAAATCAAATATATGTTGATAGTGATAAAGATAATTTAACAACAAGTAAACTTAAGAAATGGTCTTGCCTTTTTATCACGGAATACTCATATTCTATGGAAAGTGGGATACGGAAATTAGTTAGGATTGATAGACGTGAAGCAATTAATCACGGCAATAGAGCGAACTGGTCAGCAAATGTTAGATCGCCCTTTTTTAAAAGTATTTATGCTGGGTATATTAACGACCATTGGCGCAATTATAATCTCTTATCTTGGTGCCAATGAAATTATGAAAGAAATTCCAGGTTACCAATCTGATTGGCAATGGTGGGAAGATTTCGTGAATTGGATAACGGGTTATGCCGTTGATATTGCCTTTTTCTTTATTTTGTTTTTCTTTTTTGCGCCTATATCGACTATTTTTATATCGATTTACTTAGATGATATTATCGATTGTGTCGAAGATAAGCATTATCCGGATCATAAAGCAGGAGAGAGATTAGGAATTGGCCATTTGGCCTTTCTGGCAACACGACTTTTATTATACATAGTCATTTTAAATATCTTGGTGTTGCCTCTCTATATTTTATTATTCTGGATACCGTTTGTTCCACTCGCAATATTTTATCTATTAAACGGTTATTTGCTCGGTTGGGGCTATTATGAAATGGTTGCAGTGAGGCATCTTGGTATTAAAGAAGCAGGTATTCATAGAAAATCGATCCGCGGCGTGATTTTAATGGCGGGACTAATCATGAGTGTGCTATTTATGGTGCCGATTTTACAATTGGCGGTACCCATTTTGGGGGCGGCGTTAATATGCCACTTATTTCATTTAACTAGGTATAATTATTTATGAGAATCTTGTGTTTGATTTCAGTTGTTTTGATGGTTTCTGCTTGTGGCCCTGAAAAAGAAGTTGTGGATACGCCGCCACCTGCTCCAGAAATAACGCCAGAGCCAGAGATCGTAGAAAAACCAAAACCGGCTGAACCTCAATTTAAGATGAATAATATTTTGGGACTTACAAAAAATTCAGTTGAACAAATACTAGGAAACCCTTCACTAAGACGAGTAGAAAACACGGCTCAAGTTTGGTTATATGATAATCAATTCTGTAATGCACATGTGTATTTTTATGAAAATGATAACGGCGATCTTAATGTTGAATTTATTGAAACAAGTGAAGAAAAAGATTTAATGGATCTTCAAGGGCAACGTGCAGATTTTTGTATATCAACTTTCTTACAAAATTAATCTTTTAAAACGGTTTTATCTTTGAAAGTACATAAATCTTCAACCGGACAAGTTGGACAACTAGGTGTGCGCGCTTTACAAATATAACGGCCGTGTAGGATTAACCAATGATGGGCATGTCTTGCAAATTCTTTTGGTATTTTCTTTTCTAATTTTAATTCTACGGCGAGCGGTGTTTTACCAGGTGCCATTTTGGTGCGATTTGAAACACGAAAAAGATGCGTGTCTACGGCTATAGTCGGATGGCCAAAAGCAATATTAAGAACAACATTTGCTGTTTTTCGCCCAACCCCGGGTAATCTTTCTAAATCTTCTCTATTCTCGGGCACGACGCCGTCAAAATCATCAACAAGCATTTGCGCAGCTTTAATAACATTTTTTGCCTTGGTATTAAAAAGGCCAATTGTTTTGATGTATTCTTTTAATTTTTCTTCACCTAGTTCCACCATTTCTTGTGGCGTTGAGATTACTTTAAACAATTCTTTAGTAGCTTTATTTACACCTATATCAGTGGCTTGTGCTGATAGAGCAACCGCCACCACCAAAGTATAAGGATTGGTATAATCAAGTTCCCCTTTTGGTTCAGGGTCGCGTTCTTCTATACGTCTAAAAAATTCATGAATATCAGCTTTTTTCATACTAGCTCCTTTTAATAGACTTTAAGCGAGCGCATAAAAAAAAGGAAGAGGCAAAAATATCGTCTTCATTATTTTTAAAAGAGAGTGTAGGGTGTCCCTATGGATGAACAGAATAAAATATGGTTTGAAGAAATTTTATTTCCTAGGCGATCATTAGAGCCCAATGGGTTTCGCATATTGATGGGGGCTATTTTTATATTAAGCTTAATCATTGGCATAATGTTTTATTCATTAGGTGCCTGGCCAGTATCAGGCTTTTTTGGATTAGATGTATTATTAATTTATTGGGCCTTTAAAATACATTATGAACAAGGTAAGGCCGCTGAAATCATACGCCTTTCAGATGATAAATTGACAATTACCCGCATTGATCACAAAGGGAAACGTGAAGATTGGCAATTTAACCCTTATTGGGTCAATGTATCAATGGCGTGCCCACCTAATGTACCCAAAAATATTGGTGAAACTTTTATTCAAGCAAGATCACACGGCAAAGGAACATTTTTTGGCACTTTTCTTACTCAAGAGAAAAGAGAAGAACTAATGCATTCTTTAAAGCAAGCAATAGTTGACTGTAAAAATTACCGCCCAGTTTAACGCAATTAGGATAATTTATGCTTTTAGTATTCGTATTTATATTTTTCACGTTATCAATCGTCATAAAAAGTTATAAGCATGTTGACCATCAAGAAGTGCTTCTAAATGATATTATTAAGGCCTCTATACCTGCTTTTATTGCGATTATTTGCTTAGTTGCGCGGATGACATATTTTGCACTTCCCGAAGAAGGGATGGTGAGCTTGGAATATTTGAGTTACAGACGTTATTTATTATGGATATTTATCGCCTTAATGGGCTACGTCATTAGAACTTTTATTTATGGGTCCGTATTCTTATACCGCCGAAAAATTTAACCCTTTGTGTTTGATTTTTCTTTTTGCTCTTCTTCAATATCATCTTCTTCAAAAAGAGCACGGTATGTTGCCCCTTCTAAATCTTCATACTGGTTGCTGCGTAGTGACCACATGAAACCAGCCAGACCGATAAGGCCCAAAAAAAGAGCAGCGGGGATTAAATAGATAAGACTTTCCATTTTATCCCTCGTGACTTCGGTAAAGTTTTTGGAAATTTAATCTTAATGCATTGGCAGTGACGACAATTGACGATAATGACATCGCAATAGCAGCAATTAATGGCGTAAGTAGTCCTGCAGCGGCAAATGGGACAGCAATCATATTATAGATTGCCGCGAGTGCAAAATTAATAAAAACCAGTTTTCTGCTATTTAAAGAAACTTGATAAGCACGCACAACACTGTCTAGCTTTTGTGACTGAAATATAAAGTCTGCGGCATTCTGGCTAACTTCGGCGGCTGTCGATGGAGAAATAGAGACATTAGCAGCGCTTAGGGCAGGGGCATCATTAATGCCATCACCAATCATAAGTACTTTATCACCACTTGCTTTAATACGTTCAATGATTTCTATTTTTTCTTGTGGTTTACATTCATATTTATATCGGCTTAGACCCAGCTCTTCTGCAGCTTCATCGACAACATCTTTTCTGTCACCGGAAAGAAGGATAACTTTTAGCTGGCGTCTTAGGAACCAATGAACAACATCAAGGGCGTCTTCTCTCATGCGATCTTTGAAACAGAATAGAACGGGTTTAGCCCCTTCTGCTTTTAGCCACAGTTCACTATAGCGATTGTTAGGAAGATAGTTTTGATTAATTCCGCACCATTCTCGATTGCCAAGTTTGACAGTAATATTATTAACTGTCGCTTTTAAACCCATTCCAGGTTCTTCATGTATTTCGCTTTCAGTAGCTATGGTTGGAATATCGCGATCATGACAAGCGACAATCAATGCCCTACAAAGCGGATGACTTGACGTTTTTGCGAGTTTGGCCGCAAGCTCTAGATTAAATGGCGTAACATTTTCATCATCCGCATTTGCGAGCTCTGGCTGTCCTAAAGTGAGTGTACCAGTTTTATCAAAAATAACGGTATCAACTTCTGCAAGGCGTTCTAGCCCGTCAGCTGCTTTTACAAGGATGCCTGATTTAAATAAACGACTTGATGCGACCACTTGTACGACAGGTACTGCAAGCCCTAAAGCACAAGGACATGTAATAATCAGTACCGCAATCGCATTAATAAGAGACCCTTGCCAGCCGACGTTGGAAAATAATAGCCACCCTAGGAATGTAGCCGCGGCTAAAAAATGTACAAGCGGAGCATAAATACTCGCTGCGCGATCAGCAAGTCGAACATATTTTGCTCTTCCCTGCTCGGCGGTTTCCATTAACTCAATAATTTCATCCAACAAAGTATTGCCGGTGGTAGACGTGATTTTAATGTTGAGGGTACCATTTACATTAATAGTACCAGCAAAAACCTCCGTATCTTTTTCAGCTTTTTGTGGAACAGTTTCGCCGGTGACTAGACTTGTATCAATATCTGACATGCCACTTATAACAGTACCATCAGCTGGGATTTTGCCACCCGGTATCACTTGAATTATTTGATTAGGCACAAGCATTTCTGTAGCTATTTCTTCGGTATGTCCATCTTCATGCAAAAGAGTTGCTTTGGATTCTTTATAACTCATTAAATTATGAGCCACACTTCTGGCGTGATTTCGCATTTTTTGATCTAAAAAACGCCCAATAAGCAAAAAGAAAAGCAACATGACGGCAGCATCGTAATAGGTTTCTGTAGCTTTGAGATAAGTTTGAAATAATGACATGCCACACGTTAAAATAACAGCAAGAGAGATTGGAACGTCCATATTAAGGCGACGTCCTTTTAATGCATTCCAAGCTGATTTGTAAAAGGGCATACCGGCGTAGGTGGCCGCAGGTAAAACAATAAGCGCTGATACCCAATGCATCAGACTACGGGTGCTTTCATTCATTTCACCGCCATCCCAAACGGCGACTGATAGCAACATGACATTTGCCGCTGCGAAACCCGCAACGGCCATTGCTTTTAGTAATGATTTTCCAACTTTATCACCTTCTAATTGTGCGTTAGTCGTTTTAAAGGGAAATGCTTTAAAGCCAATTTTCTCCAACGCCGAAATAACTTCTTCCGAGTTTTGTAGAGTATCTTCAACGGCTTCTTTCCATTCGACTGCTAATCGCTGAGTGCTCAAATTAACACGTGCGTTTTTTATTTTGTCGTTTTCCCCAAGAGTGCCTTCAATTTCTCGAATGCACTTCGGACAATGGAGTCCTTCGACAACAAAATGTTCTATGCGAAACAATTAATATGTCCTTATTTTACTAAAAACCAATCTCTTAGTTTAAAAATAGGCATATTTTGAGATTCCACAACAACTAAAACGTCCCACTGTCCAATTAATGGTAATTTGACGGGTGCGCCATAAAGTCCATTGCCAAGGTGACTCAGGGTAACTTCTTGGTCATAGCCTTCAATAACGGTTCTTATAAATGTGGCTTTTACTTGGGTTGGTGGAAAGCTCTCATCAGGACGTGTAATTTGAATTTCGAAGCGACCGTCAACAGTTTCCGGCATTTGAGCAATAGAAACATTCCATCCGGACTCGTTTTGAACACGAGCATTTTCAATTTCTTTATTATAATTTAGCCCTTTGACATACGAATCCTCTGTCTCCAGTCCAGTCCATGTGTTAAGGGCAAAATATGTCATAATTCCATTAGCCGTAAATACAACCAGAAAAAACCCGATAAACCAAGCAAGTATTCTTTTTCCAGTATAAGGTGACTTTGAATATAAGCGTGAACTCGCTGATCAGCTTATCAAAAGGTTTGGCGTTACGGCCGCGAGGCAAACGTGCATCGAAAACAAATGGGAAGAAGTCTTACAGGCTGTCAATCTTGTAAGATCGAGATCTTAAATTTTTTGCATATATATTATGTAAGTATATTATAATGAGAGACTTTATTGGGTATTGTCTTTCGTTGTAATATACTTTTTCTTTTTTGATACTGCCAGTGGTGCCAACCTGATAACCTG
>Ga0206131_10000887_pt1 | contig 40164 bp, 17 predicted proteins | sample Helgoland_Spring_FD_148636 | JGI IMG/M metagenome (GOLD analysis project Ga0206131, IMG submission 148636) | Pelagic subsurface seawater microbial communities from Kabeltonne, Helgoland, North Sea - Helgoland_Spring_Bloom_20160517_1 | ecosystem: Environmental > Aquatic > Marine > Epipelagic ... | reverse complement strand
AGAAGGCGCAATCTCCTACAGCAAGAGCAAGTGTACCTTTAAAAACATAAACTTCTACTCTGAGCAAACAACGAGCATTAAAAATGCCATATCCAGTAATGTAACCACATCTGGGAATGTGGGAATCGGGAATATTGAAATAGACTCTTGCGTCTTTACTGACTGCAATGTATATTTTAACTCACCTTATACTTCTATATATAACTTGACTCTAAAAAACTCCGAATTCTTCTCTACCTACTCTAGAAACATTGATCTTATTGATTCTAACTCTGGAACGATATTGAACGGAATGTCTGATGCTAGCGGGAAAGATTATTCTATATTTATAGATAATAACTTCAGAGGAGATCGGTACGTTAGAATAACTCCAATGCTCGGATGGTCCGATTATAGAAGCGGAAAAAGTAAGTCAAGTGAGCTATATGTTTTAAATAACCTTACAGTTAGCGGGACAGGAAATCTTACAGGTAATCTTATATCAACAGGGACCTCAAACTCCTTTGTAGATTCCACGCTATCTTTTTCTGGATCTCCGTCGTCAACACCTATAGAAATATCTTCGATGGATTCTAACGGTGATGCTATTAGTCTTGGAGACGGAACAATAAAAGGTTATCAGAGAAATATATTCTCTAATTATAGGCAGTTTGACTTAACATCCACCGTCTATACGTATTTTCTTTTTAACTTTCCATCTTACACTTTAAATACTTATTCTGATCCAAACACATACCTTTTTGATGCAACGCACAGAATGAATGCCAGAGAAGATGTTGACGATGGGCTGATATTAAAAAGAATTAACATAACAATCCCATATCTTGCTGCAAATGAAGAGGCATCCTTTCTATTCGTTGCAGGCTCTCCAGGCCCTGGTAACAGGGTATATACCTATAGTGAGTCCGCAGGGGTTCCTCTCGCGCCTTCTATTGATGGCGGAACATCTTACGCTACCGCAAAGTCTTTTGACATCTCAGACTCATATACAACCACAAGCTTTAATCCGAACCTAAAAATTGATAAATCAGGATTGTGTTTTTATATAGGTGTAGCAAAAGGCGTATCCTCTGGAAGTATTCTAGATTTTCTTTTTAAGCTTGATTTAGTTTTGGAGATGAAGTAATTATGAGCAATTATCCTAATAAAATAGATGGAAGCGTTGAACTTCCTGTCTTGAGAAATAATATTACAGAAGCTACAGCCGACACTATAAACAGGCTTAGAACGGCTATAATCAACATAGAAAGAGCGTTAGGCGTAAAGCCTAATGGAAACAGAGCGAGTCTCTCTAAGAGGCTTTCTGTGTCCATAGATGACAATGGAGACCTAAAGGAGTCGGCACTTGCAAACTTAAATGTTATTAGTGGGAAAATAAACGACTCTGACGTGGCCATCTCTGCTAGAATATCCGAGAGCAAACTTGATCTAGACTACTCGACATATTATTTGAAGTCAGAAATCTTAGCGATAGAGAAGGATGTCGAGCATATTATAGATTCAGTGTCTCAGTATATCTCTCTTTTAAAGTTGCATCTTGACAAGAACTATCTAGGTGCTCATAATGCATTGCAAGTCGATCTTAAAAACTCGATTAACGCTCCTTCTGCAACAACTCTAAAGCAAATTCAAGATGAAGATCTTCAAAGTGCCGTTCAAAGAATATATGACGAGCATATAAATCTAAAGAAAGAGTTTATATCTGATAGTAGCAACTCCCACATTGCAGAGCAGATATCCTACTCAAATTCGGCCATCAACTCTGAGACTTTATTTTCTGTAAAACAGGCCTTAGATTATCTTATTTCGAAAAACTCCCTAAACAGAGATGGCGACTTATCTGAGATATCAGAAAGTGGAACTCTTCTGGAAGGAAGAACTTACGATGAGACTAGTCGATACGAAGAAAAGATCTTGGTATCGGAAAAAGAAGTTTTTTATGACAACAAGTCTGACTTTGATCTAGAATTATCGCTAGTCTCTTCTCAGATTATAAAAGATATAGAGGTGGGGGACTTGGTATATTTGTCAAATGCCAATTCTGCCTCTGAAGAAGTTTTAACTATAACAAAAGTGAATTACCTAGATAGATCTACAGAAGATGTTCTTAGTGTATTTGTAAAGAATAATGTTTCGGTAGGATACGCATCTCCTTCCAATATATCTATCACAAAGAATAAGAGATCGGAATACAATAAGAACTCTTTAATTTCCAGCTTTAGATCTTATTCTGGAAACTCTATAAATTCATCTATTTATATTGAAAACCCTAATGCTGCAAGCATAGTATCGTCTGGCTTTTTAACTCCAACAGTCGCAGAAAAGAATTTAAAAATATCATATGAAGGAGGAAGCATAGAGGTTGATGTTTTTGACTCATCCTATAACTCAATAGAGTATGTTATTTCTGCGCTAAATACTAACTTCTGTGATGGGCTAGTTCCTCTGTCGGCATCAAAAGTTATAATAGAGAATAGAGCTGAACTTTGCATATCACATATCCTTCCAAACTACTCTTTGCTGTCAAACAAGCCCTTTATTTCCATGTCCGCAGCATCTTCTGACGACTTCTTGGACAGATCTGGTTTTAAATATATGGAGGGAGAATCAATATTTGGTATAAATGGATCATCCTCTATTGTTAATGGAAGCATTTTAAAAGATTTATTTTTACCACTAGATGTCACTGCTTTTGTTGGAATATTAAGTGGGTCTAGTCAGATGACCGTATTATCTGATAATGTGATACTATCCAAAATAAGAAACAGAAACCTTCTGTATGTAGAAAACGAAGGTGCTCATATTGGATTGTTTGATGTAAAATCAGTAATAAACAACCAGATATATTTTCAGAAAGAGCTGCCTTTTGGTTTTGATAAAAACTCTTCAACAAAGGTCTTCTTGCTTAAAAATACAGTCTCCTCGGAAAGCATAAGCTATGAGAGCGCAGCATCATCCGAAAAGTCTATGCTTATTGAAATTCTTCTTAGCGAGAGGGGTGATGTAGTAACTCACAAAACTGCAGAGGTATTTAACAGCCCTACATCTACAACGGCCAGCGGCTTTATACCTCAGATGAGATTGGTAGATTTAAATATTAAGAATAAAGGTGGTAAAGAGTATTTGCTAAGTTACTCTTCTGACAAGTACCTGTCCGCAAATAGAGGATCTTTGGTGGGCAAAAAAGTTTTTGCGCCAATAAGCGGAGACTATAAAGTCCCTTCCCCAGATTCAGATGGACACCTCTTGGTAAATATAGTTTCAAATGAAGAATCACCATCGTCTGGCATATCTTTAACGATAAAGGCTTTTAAAGATCCTTCCATAGGTCTTATGAGCCTGTCCTCGGTTCTGTTCTCAGACAACCTAAGATATTACTCCGCCCCTAGTTCCTACGGAAATGTGAATATATCAAGCTCATACGACAAAAGAAATATCGGCGTTGTCGGCTCAAAACAGATAAGTTCTGATTTTAAAGCTAAAGAGCTGAATCTTCCCAGGTCTGAGAACGAAACGAACAGGGTAATGAGCGGGATGAGCCTCTCTGGTACTCTATCCATATCAAGCGGTACATACACAATCGAGTATACTATATCGTCAGGTGTTTGCTATGTGAATGGTAGAAGAATATTCTCAAAAGAGCAGTCAGCCTCTGGCAGCTTTGAGTACGGAAGTAAAGCCATAATATACATAGAATCAAGCGGAGAAATAGGGTTTGCCGTTTCCGAGAATAAGTTTAAAAAACCTCTGCCAAAAGATTATTTAATATTATATACCTCAGATATAGAATCTAAGACATTCTCAAGAACTGAAAACACCTCGACTACATTCAAAAAGTCCTTCAAGTTGACCAGCGAAGGGCGAGATGGGCTAAGGGAAATAACAGTCGGAAATAATGGAAACTTCAAAAACTTAGTAGAAGCGATACATTTCCTCGAAGCAGCATATGATATGGTAGAAGAAAGAATATCGGCAAGAATTCTGCTAGAGAACCACCCGCATGAATTAAGCACCTCGATAAAACTGGGTAACTACTCAATATCCCTGGTAGGTGGTGGAGATAACTGCTCGGTAGCGATATCTGATAACTTGGCTTCATTAAACTCTCCTGATGATCCTATAGACACTGGAGGCATAGACCTTAATAGCTCCTGCTTCCAAATAAAGTATACAGATAATAGTAACCTTATAGTAAATATAGAATTCAAGAATATAAAGTTTGATTATACAAGTATATTATATACTGGAGTATATAGTATAGTAAGTATAGCCAGATCTACAAATTTTTCAGGTAAAAAGATAATTAATTTCGAAGGGTGTTCTTTTTTGGGTTCCGAAAGTTTCTCAAACTCAATAGCTACGGGATATTCTACGATTATTCCTTTCTATATGAATCCTGACTTCACAGCCAACGGACCTGGGGACTTGAACTACCTAGGCGACCTTACAGTCAGAGGATGCTACTTTAGAAAGGTAGGCTCTAAGCCTCAGTCTGGCCCGATATTGTTCGTCAGAACCAGAGGCCCCTATGACTACTCTGTTGATAATGTTATATTCTCAAATAATATTTTTGAGAATTGCAGCAGTGGGAATGACCTTTCTCCATTTTGTAACACGAATAACATTAACGATATCGCCTCATCTCCAATAGTTTTTTCATTAGAGAAAAACTTTATTTTTACTGGAAACATGATCTATGGAGGACTATAATGGTTATGGAGGTTTACAATGGATTCTAAAACAGCAATAGAGGTTATTTATTCTCTTGAAGAGAAGATAGATTTTCTTATTTCGAAGATGGAAATCGTAGAGAAGAATGTTACGAATTTAAATAACAAAGTATATGTTCTAAATTCTAAGATTAACAATAGTGGTATATCAGCGCCTACTCATAATAACGACTACACGAGTCACGGCTCTGATGTTATTGTAGGTCAATCTCAAGGAAACCCTTCCGCTGTTGCTCCTGGTCAGGAAGACACGACTTTCGTATCTGGGAAGGTTAAGGTTTATGGAAATATACTTAATCAGGAGAAGAAACCGCTAAGCGAGGTTTATGTTAGAGTTTTTAATTCTCAAAGTAAGGTGATAAAGGAGGCGTCTACAGATGCTTCTGGATATTGGGAGTGCAGGCTTCCACCTGGAAGGTTCGGTGTTGAATACACCCACAAAAAGTTTAAACCAATAAACAGAAATATAACTGTGCCGAGCGATGTAAGCTCTTTTGAGGTTAAGTAATGATAGTGGTTAAGATAAGCAAAGATGAAAGCGAAGCCTTTTCGAAATGCGCCTCGTTTGTTGGCAAAAGAGCAAAGAGCAGCTTTGGAAAAGATTTTAAAATAATTGCAAATAGTGAATCATTTCAGGTTATTTCCGACTTTGATAAACAAGAAAAGGGGGATCTCTCTGTTGAGTTAACCGTAAAGAAAACTATTAATTTTGACAAAGAGAATATAGAAGAAGTTTTTAAAAAGCTAGACTTCTTTATGAAAAACGCTAATAAGATTATGGATACTATTATAGATGGCGACGAATGATTTAAATATACCAGGCTTGGCGGCCAACTCGGATCACGTAGTATATTCATCATTCTATGGTGATAACCATATTGTTCAGAACTCCTTAATGGTTCAGCCAAAGCAGTTAATGATAGACTTGCTGAGAAGAGAGTTTTCTTCGGATTCTGAGTATACATATAGGTCTGATGAATATGGATTCCCTCTGGTAAGAGATATGAGCGGAATAAATGCTGATTCAGAGCTTACAACTAAAATTTTAATATCTGATCAGTACAGATATGATATGAAATTCTTTCCCAATATATTGGTATCTTCGAAAGGGGGCTCTTACAAGGCTCTTTCTGCAAATCAAAACCAGACAATAAAATATAGAACAGATGTTATAGAAGATAGATACGGTGATAGAAGAGTTTTGAAAACTCCCACGCACAGGGTCTATTCTGGGATGTGGGAGTTATCCTTAGATATCCAGATAAATGCCGAGTCTCACGTAGAAACTGAGGAGTTGGCAGATCTTGCGGCAATAATACTACAATATAAGGTTTTTCAGGAGCTTAGAGCTGGTGGTTTTATATTAAAGACGTTAAGCGTTGGGTCAGAATCTGCAGAGCAGTACGCGAATGATTTCATATATTCTCAAAATATATCTATATCTGGGGTTTCAGAGTGGAGGGTGGAAGTACCTATAGACAATCTTGTGGAGAAGATTGTTTTTAACGTAACTTCGACCAAAACCCCTTCAAATAATAGTATTGGCGAGAAAGTGCCTTTGCTTTACTCTGATATAATTGATATCGCCGAATATTATTGAAGATTCTATTTGATTATAGTTTTTATTGAAAACTATTTATAATTATATGATAATACAGACGCAGAGAATTATACTATTTATTTAAGATAAAGTTAAGACATTTAATTAGGAGTTTCATATGGCTAATATTCCAGGTATCTCAGGCTATATACAACCAGGTACATTCGCGAGAGACAGGGTTGTATCTAGAGGGGTTTCCCTTCCAGGCGGAATAAGAATTTTAAGTATAATGGGGGAGGGGTCTAGAGGTTCGGTTTTGGTTGAGTCTGCTGCTGGATCTGGACAGGATGGAGTTGAGTCGCCTGGCGGAGAAGTCAACGGAAGGTTTTTTAGAATTCCTCTTTATCCTGTTGTTTCAGGAAGAACTTCTGTTTTTCTTAACGGCTCAGAGCTCTTAGGGACCCAGAATAAGCTGTCTGGCAACTTAGGCTCTAAGTACGGATATAGGGTAGATATAGCCACTGGAGATATAGAATTAAAAGGTGCCAGCTTTAAAGATTTTGACGGAAAAGACTTCGAAGCGTCAACATCGAATATTGGCCTAGGAACGTTGAAAGAGTTGATCCTTATGGATCCTGATGCTTCAGCAGAAAGATTTTTCATCAGGTGCGCTACAGTTGTAAGAGGACCCAACGGAGAGCCGATTTCAGGTAGATCCAAGTTTACCGTTAGCGGAAACATAAGCGGAGCTTCTAGAGACGCCAATGGGAATCAGGTTCTGTTCACAGATACATATAAGACAGCTTCTGACTTTACATTTAAAAGAAATAATAATATTGAAGGCGGGTTAATACTAGCATCCACTTCAGAGTCTGGGCTTTTTAGTGGATCTTTTGATTCATCTATGGCAAACATTGTCGATGGAACTGGTGTTTCAAGGCAGAAAATAACATCAGAATCTTCCGTTTACTTGGAGATCGATGACAACGCAGGTTCGGATGGAACAACAGCAACTGCAGATGATGAATCTTTGAGCCTGAAAATACTGGTTGGAGATTCTCTGGTTGTCAACGGACAAGGGTATACTGTTGAGGCCGCAAAGGTCGTAACAGGAAGCACTATACTTACTCTCAACAAGCCAATAGGCTTTGGAGAGGGAAGTGATGTTACTGGTGCAAACGTAACTTCTTGGTCATTAAAAGCATTTAATGCTCTTAAGAGTTCTACAATATCTCTTGAATCTGGAGACGTAGGAAAGTTTATAAGAATATCTTCGGGAAATCTTGAAGGAGACTATAGGGTAACTGCAGTTCAGGTCGCTGATGGTATAGCTAGAGTTGAAATGTACGACTCTACGAAGTCTATAGCTACAATTACTTCAGAAGAGTCTGGTCTTTTAATTTCTTTATTAGAAACAAATGGAACTATCGCTGTCGGGATAGAAAAACATGCCACTGTAGGTTTTAGTGTTGGAGATAAATTCACATTCGAGGTTGAGTCGAATGCTTTATCTCAAGGCGATAAGCTTGAGGTATTTTATATATATGAAGCAGACAGCAATGACCCAGAGTTCTTCACATCTACAGTTGATCTTACAGGGAAACACGGAAGTCCTTCTGCTGATAATAACCTTTCTCTTGGCTCTCAGATGGCTTTCGAGAATGGCGCTCCAGGTGTTTTGGCGGTACAGACAAAGCCTTCATTACCTAGAAAAACAGGAATAACTTTGTCGCCAGAGGAAAACTCCTCTGGTCAAGGTGGTTACTCAGGACCGACAGGTTCTTCTGCAGAGCCTGATGAAGATGATCTAACCTTTCCGATACCCACTCCTACTTCTGATGGAATTAGGCAGGGAAGACCAGATGAGAATACTAGTGTAAGCGTGTTTATTGTTAGAGACGGAAAGGAAACTCAAATCTTCCCTAATAAGGAAGGCTTTTATAATTCTCAGTATTCAGATTCAATCGGAAGACAGAACTTTGTAAACAGTTCTGAGCTCGCATATTCTTATACGATTGTAAATTATGACGCTGAAGTTCTAGGAAGCTCCTCTTCCGCCATGATAAGTGTTGATGAGGTAGATTCTACCGCTGGAATTTTGTTTGCATCTGATTTGAATTTTGACAAGTCAGACATCGGAACAGATATTGTGATAAGATCTGGAGAGAGAAGTGATACTGGTGTAGTCGAGTCAGACGCCGCAGCGATAGGAGGCTTCCTATTTGATTCAAATCCAACAAATATTCTCAGAATAACCGAAGTGTTGGACGATAATACGGTATATGTAAAGAATTCTAAGGATCAATCTCAAGATTTCAAAGATGTGGGTTTTTCTGATACGCAAATCGTCTTAATAGATCCAAACTCAAGCGTTGAAACCGCAGCACTTTTGCTGAACAGAGACCTTGTTAGAAGTGGAGCTATACAGTCTGGTGATGGAATTAAAATATCTTATATCGATCAGAATGATGCAGATTATTTTGACGCTAACTTCTTTGAAGCATTTGAGAAGCTGGAAGCTTTTCAGGCTCAAATTATAGTTCCTTTGCCAAAAGAGACAAAGAGTGCTATCTTTCAGGCCGCAGTTAGGCACTGTGAGCTTATGTCTAGCATGCCTAAGAGAAGAGAGAGAATGGCTCTGATTGGTGCAATGCAAGGGGTAACTCCAGATGCTCTCGTAGGAAGAGAGCTGATCGCAGTAGAAGATGTCGGAGTTATGGAAGGCATACAAGGTGATGATGCGGAAGAGGTTTTGAATAGCAATATAGAAGACCTTCAAAACTTCAAACTTAGCGATAATTACACGTCGAATCGATGTGTTTACTTCTATCCAGATCAGATTGTACGATCTATAAACGGAACTAATTCTTTCTTGGATGGTTTTTATATCGCAGCAGCAGCTGGCGGATTGTTAAGCTCTACTCAGAATATTGCAGTTCCTTTGACAAACAAGTCTCTTATAGGGTTTACAATACTTAGAGACAAGCTTTTCAGGGATATAACTCTCAATGAGTTGGGATCTGTTGGAGCCACTGTTCTTCAGCCAATAACTGGTGGGGGAAGGGTTCTTGCGGGAAGAACTACAAGTAATAGTGGTTATATAGAAGACGAAGAGATTTCTATAATATTTATTAGAGATAGGGTAAAAACAGCGCTTAGAGATGCTATGAAGCCATATGTTGGTGGAGTGCAAGACTCAAATACTAGCACGGCAATCCTTGTTAGAGCTAAAAGTGTTATGAGTGCTTTACTTACGCAAACTGTTATAGAATCATACTCTAATGTTAGAGTAGAGAGAGATAAAGTAGATCCAAGACAGATAAATGTTTTCTTGAGATTTGTACCAGTATTCCCGATCAACTATGTCTTTATCGACATCGAAGTAGGATTATAATTTAGGAGATAATAATGGCGTATCCAGCAACAAAAAGCACACTTGATTCGAAAACAAGAACGGGCCTATCAACACAAGTCGTTATAATGGTTAACGGCGAGCCTGTTGGGGCAGTTCAATCTTTTCAAGTAACTCAAAGTAGAGGTAATAAAAGAATATCAGAGGTAGGCACGGATGGGTTTGTCGAGATCGTTCCGTCTGCACAGACAACTATAACTATTTCTATCACCAGAATAGTTTATGACGGTCTTTCTGTAACTCAAGCGTTCGGAAGATCCTTCGTACATCTTCAATCACAAAGGATTCCTTTTGATATTGTAGTAATAGATAAGTTTTTTGGAGACTCAGAAGAAGAAAAGATGGTCACGGTTTATAAAAACTGTTGGTTTAATAATATAGGAAAGACTTATAGTTCTTCTGATTATATTATTCAAGAGAATGCAAGTGTTGACGTAGAAACAGTCTATACTACTAGAAATGGTGAGCCTGTAGGCAATACTTCTGGCTCTGGGCAGAGAGAAATCCCTGGTGCCGATATCGATCAGTCTGGAGCAGAGTTTGCTGCGGATTCGGGAGAAAGAAGAGGTGCGATGGACTTCCCAGGAATTATAAACGCCGCGTACTAATAAAAATAAATTATAAAAACTTTATAAAGAGAAAGAGTGCAAGCTTTTTCTCTTTGTTTGGTATTATATAGTACAAGATGGAGGAACTATGGAAAAAGGTTCAGTTGGAAAAGATTTATTGGAAAAATTAATCTTCATGGGTAAAAATGAAAGGGTTGTTGAGATTGGAGAGGTTAAGTTCACTATGAGCTCTCTAACTGAAAAACAAAACAGAACTCTTTTGGAAAAAATATTTGGATTGTCTGAGGCGGAAAGACTCGCTCAGTCAAAAGGTATTGCGGTCGCAAGCTCAATATTGAAAATAAATGAGTTCGATCTCGAGACCGTTATTGGAGGAGTTGAGGAAGGGGAAACGACCTTTGATAAAAAGATTGCATTGATATCAAAAATGCAATTCTCCATAGTAAACAAGTTATATGAGGCCTTTGAGTCTATAAATTCTAATGTAGATACTGGCGAGGCAACAGAGAACCTAAAAAACTCGTAGAGGAGCCCTATAGCAGGCTCCGTTGGAAAATTTGCAAATCTCTAGGTATCCATGTTAGCGATGATCTATTCTTAGAGATGTCTGCCGTTCAAATGCTATGGTATTCTAACAACATAAGGACGGATGAAAAAGAACTTATAGAGACCGTAAGAGATATTGCGGAATATATGATGTCATTTGTAAATCCTGAAGCGGTTAGAAGAATCAAAGACTCCCGAGAAGGTGAGAACTCCAAGATCAGTTCTGTAGACCCTCATGAACTCGCAAAAGACATGTTAGACAAAAATTCAGAATTTATGAAAGACTTTAAAGACGCAAAAAAAGGTGTTGGTTTTGAACAAACTAATAATAATAAGGAGTTAAAAGAAGATGTAAACTTCGAAAGTTCTCTTTTTGACGTTACTAAGGAGTATTAATGAAGTTAGAGGAATTATTAGAGAGTCTATTTAAAACGAACTCTGAGTTTGACAAAGGGACAGACGCGGTACAGGCGTACTCAAAAACTTTATCCGCTATGACGAGTAAGGTTGAGGGTATGTCTAGGGTGTTAATATCTCTTGGGCAAGAAACTAAGGTTTTTGACGACATATATCAATCAGCAATGAATGCAAATAATACGATTGCTGGAATGTCAAAAGCTCTAAAAGGACTTGAGGCAATTGCTTCAAATCCTATAATAGGTTCTAATTTGATTTCTGGAGTAGCACTAGAGTCGATGAAGAGCATGATGAAGGTTGTTGAAGATACAACAGCAGCAACAGACTCGCTTGATGACTCTACTAGGGGCTTGAGAAGATATACTGCAGAAGTTGCGGTTCTCGGAAGATCTTTCGGAGTAACCTTTGAAGACTCAAAAATTCTTAGAGATGGCATATCTGACTTATCAGCATCTATGGATAATGCAGAAGATTATTTTTCTTTTGGATCTATGAAGGAAGCCGCAACAACCATGATGGGAATGGGAATAGAGGCGGATAAACTTGATGATTCTGTGACGACATTATCGGGAAGCTTTAATCTGGTTCACGCATCAATGCTAATGTCTGACGCTACTGGGAAGAGTCTTCGAGAAGTTTTTGGAGATGTAAAATCAAGCATTTATGACTTAGGCATGAGCGCCGATGACTCGGTTACCCAAATTGGGACTTTCTACGACATTGCTTCGAAAACGGGATTGACAATGTCATCTGTCTCCTCAGCACTGAGCAGTGCATCGAATGGCTTTAGATTGTTTGGTATGTCTACTGACTTTGCAAAGCCGTTTCTGGAAGGGTTTGTTGAGACCCTTGAAAAGGTTGGGCTAGGTATATCAAATGCTTCAGGCCTCGCAACCACAATGTCCTCATCTGTCATGAAGATGGCTGAAGATTACGGAAAGGCGTTCTTTGTTTTCCAGCAAGGTGGATTAGACTTTGGGGCTGGAAGTGGAGTCCTCGGAGGATCGATAGGACTTAGAGCTAAAATGCTAGAATCGGAGAAGGTTGGCTCTGGTCAGGCAGATATAGGTATGCAGGTAGCTGAGGCTATGAGAGATACTCTGAGAAATTTTGGAGGGGGAGAAATCATTACCCTTCAAGAAGCCGCAGATTCTCCAGATAAGCAACAGCAGTTTGCAATACAGCAAGACCTGTTAAAGCAGTTTGGCATATCCGATGTGGCAAAGGCAGACAGAACTCTTGAGTTGCTAAAAAATCTTGACAATATAAATGTACTAGGAAAAGAGGAGACTAAAGCTAGACTCGAAGAGCTTGTTGATTCTACGAGAGATCAGAAGGAAAATACTCTTGACGAGTCTCAAAAAACAAATGCTCATTTGTCAAAAATGGTCGCGCAGAATACCGTTGCTAGCGCGACGTATAATGGGATGCTTGAAACATTAAAGTCTATTTCGATTGCAACTGGAGGGATGACTAGAGGACAGATTATGGATATGTCGTCTGCAATGGACACAGCAAGGGAGTCTGTTGATTTGGATGCATCACTGGGAATGGCTGATACTCTAAGGGATATGTCTATCGATGTATCAAAGATGGGAAATAAATCGCCTGGTTCTGGAGCAACTAACCGCGCTAGTCAGCTTGTTGATGTTAAAATCGCAATGAATGAGGAGTCTTCATCTATATGGAAATCAATATTAGAAGTTGTCGCTGCGTTCGAAACACCAGACAATCCGCCTGGATAATAAAGAGACATAGGAGAGCATTATGACTAAAATTTTATCCTCGGATAATCCGCCAAACATAAAGAGATCGACAATGATATGGTCTCTTCCAGTATCGGATTACATCTCCACTTTTGATCTTAATAGCAGTGAAAATGTTAGCTCTGATGGGAACAGAATATATGTAAAGATGTATATTAATCCAGAAGCAGTAACTCTATCTGACTCTAAGATTGTAAACGAGTCCCTCACAAAAGGAGGATATGTTGTTCAATACTGGGGAGAGAAGAACACTACTTTGAATATGAATGGCTCAACGGGATCTTCTGGTATAGAAGGAATAAACGTACTAAGAAGAATCTATAGACATGAGCAGGTTGAGTACGATAAAATAATAAAAGCCAGGGTTAAAAAGGCGAAGGATAGAATAAAGGCAGGGGTTGTTGAGAATGCCGCCAAGCTAAATAATATATCATCTGGACCAAGTCTTTCGGTAATACCATCCGCAATAGCTGACGGTCTAGAAACAATAATGGATACTTTTACTGGAAATAAGGGTAGTGCTCTGCCAGAGAGAAACTGGACTCCGATATCTACACACGAATCTTTGGGAGCGCTGGCCACAACGGTAGAGTGTCATTACGATGGGGTGATATATCAGGGGTATTTTGTAAGTTTTAATTTTACCGAAAGCTCTCAAGAGCCAGGACTTTTCAAATATCAAATTAGTTTTACAGTATTAAGGAGAGAGGGATCTAGATCTAATTTCATGCCGTGGCACAGAAGTCCTCTGGATGCTAATGGTGAGCCCAGATCCTCTTCTCTCCCCAGAGACTCTTATGTTAACTGGAACCTTACATTTCCATATTCGAATCAAACCTTCTTCAGAGGACTTACTAGTGGCATTAAGATATCAGATTTTAAGAATAGTGATAGTCCACCATCTGGATTTAAACCAACAAGCAGGAAGTAGCGTAACATGTCTTTAAGTAGAAGTTTTGAAAGTTTTATACAGGAAAGTTTAGAGAAAAATATAGGTAGTCTGCTAGATGTTGGATCCAAGTCAGTATTCGGAGAGAACAACTTTAGATCATCTTTTAAAAACTCTAAAGAATTTTCCAGTATGTCGCCAGAATGTTCCGTTTTAATTAAGAAAAAGGCGTTCTCAACTCTTAACTTTAATAACGATTTAAAGTGGATGGATACTACGGAAAAGTTTCTCCTAAGAGCAACAAAGGCGCTTTTTGCGTATAAGGTACAACAGATAAGATCCTACGAGGCTTTGACAAAGTACAATAATTTTGCAAACACTACTGGGGATCATAATTTATTTTTCCTATATAATGTTTTTAATGACCTTAATCTTCTGACGGTTGATGTTTCGGAATTTGAAGGAAGGTTTGAAGAAATATTGAAAAAAGCGCAAAGAGAAAAGATAAACAGGCAAAGTATTGGTGCTGAACTGAAGGATGTTGCGGAACTTGCAAGAAGATTTGCCTTTTCTGGAAACTATAACCTTACAACATGGCATATTGACCCAGAAAGTCAGGAGGATTTGGTTCTAGGTCCTGGTACAGGAGTTATAGAACTTGCGAGCTTCTCTTCTCTTACTACATCCACATCGCTAGACTCTAGCCCTTCAACTTTTAACCTGACAATGGAAGATCCTCTAAACTTATCAACAATAACCGAGGATGATATAGAATTTGCAATAGAGGAGGCTATATTTGGGGCTCACGATTTCTTCTCAAAGCTAGTGTCTGGTAGTTTGGAGATGATGAACTACGGAAAGAAGGGAAGTTACAGGTCAGATATTAACTCTTTTTCCAAAAGATTTAACGAGTCGTCAAAAAATACTCTAAATTCTGATGCATCGTATTTGAGAGAGAGACTTAGGGTTTTTTACCTAGGAAAGCCATTTGTAAATCCAGCCGACGGTGTTCATGTATATATGTGCTCAAATAAGGGCAGGATACATCCTTCGAAGTCATCTGAATCCTCCTCGGTGTTTAAAGAAAAGGAGCACGCATGGTCTCCAATATCTTATAATGAAGAGTACCAGATAGATGAAATAGTCTTAGAGGCAGAAAGAAGACTCTACAGCTCTGGAAAGCTAACACTGGATGAGTATAAAGATATAAGATCAAATATAGATAATTCATTCAAGATGATGCATGTATATGCAGGAGTTGTTAGTAGCGCCTCTACGAGATATAGCTCTGGAAAGTATGACTTTTCTTTTTCTGCATCTGACAACATGGGTTGGTTGCAATGGTCGACATATCAGAAAGTTCCAGCGCTCGAAGATCTTACAGGAGTATTGGAAGACCCATTTACCCCATATAAGATTGACACAGATGAGTTTGGAGATATAATAGAGGATGGCGCTCCAGAGCTCTTAGATGAAAATAAGGAATTGCTTGAGAACAACTATCTATCTTATAATTCTGGAATTTTAAAAGGACAGCAGGCTTCTGAGGGTAATCTTTATCAGGGTCAATTCAATGGCTTTGGATCTCTTGATAAGACTAAGATACTTCAGCACCCAGATGGATTTATATATAGATGGAAGAGGGGGATAATGACCGCAACTGCATCTGTTCAGTCGGCAAGCGAGTCTGGAAGTGGGGCGAGAAATAATAAGCTGTTTTCTCAAAGATACGGAATCACTCCTGCTGATGATATACTGTCAGGTTTGGACGTTGCAAACATAATAAGTGTTTTGATTACAGGTCAGCCGTACAATATCGAGACTTTTTTAGAAAGATCGTTTGAGGCTACTACGTCAAACTCTGAAGGTTCTAATAAGCTAGGAAGAGAAGATCCTCTATCTTTCCTAGTTCATTCTATTAAGAAACAGAATGCTTATTATGGTAATTTCAAGCCATACCGAACAGTTACTATTAATAAAAAGACTGTTTCAAGGTCTGTTCAGGATAAGATAAAAAGAGATAATCTGAATTCCAACATAGTATCTTTGCAGAAAAGAAAAGTTAGACTTATAAGGCAAAGAGAGGATATTCAAGGTCTATCCTTATATTCGTCACTAAGAGAAAACTCTCAAGGCAGACGAAACCCTCTAATATCTGTTATAAATGATCAGATATTAGAAATAGACTCAAGCATTCAGGGACAGATAGGTGCGCTTAAAAATACAAATTTCGGAAATATTGATACAAATCTGACTTTTAATTTTTCTTTTGGAAACAAAAGCGAAATAGTCTCCGACCTGAATGAAGAAGATGAAGAGAAAGTCACTAGGGCAATGTTGCATGTGGGCTCTTTAAGAAGAATTGAGGATGTTAGACTAAATAGAGATAATAATTATCTTGTCGTTTCAGATCAGTATGACTTCAACTTAGAGCTGACCCCATTTCTTCTTAGGTTGTCACAGACAAAGTATAAGAAGTTTCAGGGAGACTATACAAATGTTTTTGACAGATGTAAATCTGCCAATAACGCTATAGGCTTTGAATTCTTCGCAAATACTCAAGGGCATATAGAGTTCAGACCACCTCAGTGGAATAGAACCCCTCAGACGATATTAGAATATGCTTCTAAGTCTAAGAGAGACGGTAAGCCTGTTATTCCAGAAAATATAATGAGTCTGTTTTCAAAAAGAATAGATGGACTTGAGTATGAAATACAAAAGTTAAATATTTTAATTACAATGTCAGCCCTTCTTCTGGGCAGGTTTCCAGATAAGTTCTTGATACCAGGATATCCAGGGATTAACGGCCCATCATCTCTTGCATTTTACGGAATAAAGCTAAAGATACAGTCAGAAAATGGTGAGGATGGAACGTCAAAGTTTAAAAATTTTGTTTCGGGATCTGATGCTTTCGCTGGTGCAAAAAGGTCAGCAACTCTGTTAGATGACACGCTAAAAGTTGATTTTGACCCCGCAGGAGGCAAAGTTTCTTTCGGAAACACAACATCTCTTATGGGAGAGTTTGATGCGATTGCTCAAGAATATAGTGGAATATTCAATTCCGTTGTTGAAAGGGTACGCTCTAAGTCTGGAGGAGCGCCACGGGGCGATGCTTCAAAATATGCAAATGCGGACTCCTTAAACATAGTTAGAGACGACTCTATTAAGTTTGTTGGATTTGATCCATCCAAAAGTCTTGGATTAGGAGCGAGAAAGATACAGGAAGATGATTTCATCCTTAATAGAACTGGATCTGGAGGAATAGAGGATATTATATTTGGAAAAGGAGATGGGGAAGGATTATTTAAAAAACTTTCTGTTTTTGTTTCCTCTAGAGATAGGCTTGTAAATATACTTAATAGAAATAAAGATAGAAAGAAAGAGCTAGAAGCCGTAGAGACATTTTTTCAAGGCAATGAGATAAATCCCAGAGAAGTTGACAATAAGGTTTTAGAGAAGACTATTAATCTTATAAATAGTGCCAATGAAATATTAAAAGGAAGCCCTTTTGATGGAAATGTATTCGAACACCTCATATTGAATGATAATTCGAACATACTGGGATATGGTTCTGGAAAAAGATTTTTAATTGACGATGTTGATATCATCTCCGCAAGTTATAGCGAAAAGCCACCAGACTTTACAAGAATTAATGTTGTCGGGGATGTTCCCTTGGACGTAGCTCAGGCTGCTAATTCTGCAACCGACGGACTTTACTATTGGGCAGGGGCAAGTGATTTCGATCTTTGGAGACAATACGGCTACAAGCCTTTGACTATGAACTCGGTCCCATTCCTTAATGATGCGGAGAATGCTTGCAAGCCGTTTGCCTATTTTAAGATGCAAACTCAGAGAGCAAAGATAATGCAAGGCTCTGTTACTCTTACGGGTAATGAGTTTTATCAGCCTGGGGACGTTGTATATGTGAAAAGCAAACACCTTCTTTATTATGTTAACTCCGTTTCTCATACATTTACAATAGGTCAGTCATTCACCACAACCTTGTCTCTGTCATACGGCCATGCACCTGGCGAGTATCTTCCAGGCCCGCTGGATGTTATTGGTCAACAGCTCTACACGAATCCTTTAAAGGATAAGGTTATAACTCAAAGAAATCTTCGAGGCGATGATAATTATAGGGTTTTAAATCCTGGAAGCATAGTTATGCCGCCTAACAAGATATCTACGGGCTTTACGGGAAATGATTTTGCATCTAAAAGGTTTGTGCTGAACTATGCTGATAATCAAACAAGATTCATGAGAATGCTATCTGATACCGCACTTCTTATCTCTAGCAAGAGAAAGCTTTTGCTTAGAGCTTTCATTTCCTCAAAGCCTTCGGAGAGCACAGAAGGGTCTGATGCTGTTAAGACTGCCAAAGCATATCTTGATGTGGTAAAAGGCATGTTTATGAACCCAGAGATAGTCGTAAAAGATGATGTTGGGGAAATATCGGCATCAATAAATAACATTGAAGATGTTGCGGGTAAGCTTGTATCATCGATAAAGAAATCTACATTTGGAGAACTGCAATCATTTAACCTTCCGAATGGAGCACAGGCGAAGCCTGTATCTGAAGAGGATATAATAATTCAAGTATCATATTTGAAAAAAGATAAGGTCGTTGATTCTGGAGATAATACAAACAAAAATTCCTCAAGTTTAAATAGAAATAATAAAAGCAGCAGAATTAAAGAACTTCCAGAGTTAGGAATTCAATGTTTTGACAGGGATCTTATAAACTTTCTTACAGATAAGGAAGGGGATATTAGAGATGATGCAAAGAGAATATTTCCCATGGGTGGACCATCTCAAGCTACATGGCTAGACGCAAGAACATATGGTTTGTTAGATGGAAAAAAAGGAGTTGTTGGTGTTATTGAAATTGGTATAATTGACTTAGGGGACAATCAATGAGTCTGGCGAATAGAACATCTCTAAATATAGAAGTGATGACGGTAAAGGGATATGCCGATGATGGGTATATTCTAGGTAGACTAGAGTTCAACAAGATCGACTACTTTATAGCTCCATGGTATGGCCCTGTTGAAGGATTTTACTCGAAGCTCCCTGTCGGCACAAATGTTCTGACTAAAAAAATACCTGGAGAAACAAGACTTTGCCACATAATGGGCATAGATCGAAATACGATAGAAGATACGGTAGGAATACTTAGCGGCCTCCCTAATGAAAAAACACTAAATACTTTAATTAACCCTAGAGAGGACGTCGTTAGTGTTTTTAAAAGAGGTGTTGGGAAGTTAGAATTCTCCGATGAAAATATTTCATTAATGTCTTCTTCTATGCAGGGATTTAAAATATTAGGGATGCCGAATTCAATTGAAAACAATCTGGTTTTTATTGGAGACTCCTCAATAAACTTCGATAACGGATCTGACTCTATTAGTGGTAGGTTATTTTTACCCAAGAAGAGATCATCGTCAGGTATAAGGCTGACTATGGAAAATCTTGGAAAGATTGATGAAAGTATTTTGTCCAGATTTAGACACGTCGGTATATATCCAGAGTCTAGAGTTTCCGAGATAGAGGGTATGCTTAATCTCGCCAGAAATTATAATAGAAAGACTTATAGGCATATGGGCATAGAGTTTGTCGGTTTTGACGCATATTATGATTCTATAAGAGGAGCTGCCTCGAAAAAAATAGGTGAGTATAGACAGCTAGAGTCAGACCCCTTTTATAGGCACTTTTTTCTTCCAAATGAGTCTTCATTTTCTATAAATGGAGGCATATTCTCCAAGCTTGGTTACGAGTACGACTTAAATTTTAATGAAGTCAGATATGGCTCGTTCGGAAAGAGACCTAATAGTGAAAAGGATGTTTCGAAAACAGAAAACTTATTTGGCAGAGGGATATCATTTGCTTTTTCCATAAACAATTCCGTATTTAGGCAGTCAGATATAAAATCTTCAACCTTTGAAGATAATACATACGTTATTTCCGATAGGGAGGGTTTGACGAAAATAAAATTAAACAAATCCTCGTTTAAAGGTAACTTGCCCGTAAGAAAGGAAACATCTTATGGAGAATCTTTAATCAAAGATAAGAACCCTAAAGAAAGAAACCCTATTGTTTTTATAAAAGCGGACGGAACTACGATACCTAACACTATTAAAGAAGAAAGGGATTCTGGGATAAGATTCTCAGAAGTTTCTAGCTTTAATAAGTCGGGCACTGATTCTGAGTTTAGAGCAAGTATAACATCTCATCATAATATGGTTGCAACCGCAGAGCAGCTTCTTGCGGCATTCCCTTATAAGATTGTTCCTAGCACTGGAGGGGGTCATATAAGCGCTTCTTTTGAGCACTGGATAGATGACGGTGGGGCCTCCGAAGGTGAGCTTAAAAACGCAGGTGCGGACTCTGAAGGGGAGCTCTCGCACAAGGCTGTAGGATCTTCATTTATACTTGTTGGGCCAACAGAGCCAGCATTAAAATCTGGAGGGTCGGATAAAGAGTATTTTGTCTCAGGTCTAGATAGGTCGGAAGAAAAGCCTTTCTCGAATACTTTCAAGTCAGCTGAAAGTGGAGAGGCGACGCCTGATGACTCTTTTGAGAGCGCAGGAGGGTACTCTATGCTTCTTGAGACAGCAGGCGCTGTCGTTGCCTCTATCGGAAGAACGGATGCTGACGGAGTATCTGCAATAATCGATACAAGTGGCGGAGTCATATCTTGGTTTGGCTCAGATAATAATGGTAGAAGCATAGTTACGCAAACTGACGGCTCTATAAATATTTGTGTGGGAGGACCATCTCTGAACCTAGAATCTTCCAGTTCTTTTAATAAGGGCAGATTAGACATTAAGGTTAATATACTAAATAAGGGTACTGTAGGCGCTCAAGGAAATGTTTCATCTGGAGACGAAGATTATAGAATTTCAATCTCAGAAAAGGGGTTGATAATCTCTGGCGGAAAAAGAAGCGCGCCTATGGTCATATCAAGTAATGGAAATCTAAATCTAGAAAGTTTACATGGAGATGTTAATATAGTTGCAAATGAAGGTTCTATAAAATATAAGACTGGAAGTGGCGAGTTTAATGACATCACCCATAGAGACACTGAGTCTAGATCATTAGGAACATATCTGAAAAAAGCAGAGGATGCTTTGAACAGTAAAGTTTCTGGCCAATAATTAGTTCTGGAGCGAGACAATGCCATATAAAAGTCCTCACGGGGCAAGCAAAAATATGATCAAGAATGCGAGTATGCCTTCTCAGACAGTATCTAGAAAGTTTAATTGCAATCCAAATGACGATATATTTCAGGATATGGAGCTAAACATACTCTATCCTGAAAATGATAACATTCTTATGCTTACCTCTCCAAATCTAATATCTATAGGTATAGGAACAGACTTTGAGGAAAAGTTTTTAAAAAATAATCAGGGATCTGGGGACACTAAGGATAAGTTTAAGTCCGCTTTGGATTTTTCCATATCTGAGATGAAGCAGAATTTTAAGATAAAGAAAGATTATAAAGAAACGCAAGAGGGCGTTTTGAAGTTTTATCAAGAAACCTTGAGAACCTCTATCAATAAAGTTATTGATCTATATTCCGATGTAAGGTTCAGACCTTTGGTTCCAAAGTTTGGCATATCATACCTTAACATAAACGAAGATGACTATATCGAAAGCTCGTACGGAGTGGAGCATTCTTCTTTTGGAAAAATAAGCTCTGTTGAAAAAATAAACGAAGGACTTGATTCGGGAACGCTAATAACAGCCATATATGAAATGTTTAAGTTTAAATTTATACCTCATGAGATGATAGGATTAATTTGTGAAATTATATCAGCTCTATCAAAAGATGAAGAATATGTAAGTTCTTATAACTACTATACTTCAGACGAGGTCCTAACAAAAGACTTCTACGACATATATAAAAACATAGCTCTAGGCGAAGAGGTCGATAATGTTAGGGTTGCTCCAATGATTGAAAAGTTCGGCGCCGAACTATTATTTTTAAAAATTATGAATTATATAATACCATCCGAAAGGGTTGGTAGTTTTAAAGAGGACGATACGGTAAGATTAGGGTTCTTTACCGTCATAGGCTCTAAGGGTTATTTAAAGACTCCAATAATAAGTGATGAGGGATCTTTTGAGTACGACAGAGATTTTAATTTTTCCAGCAAAAGGCCGCTTCTTTTTTCATTTAAAATGTCAAACAATTATTATAATAGCATTGTGATGCCATATCTTTATGATAAGAGAAGGATGGATTATCAGAGCTCGGAAGACATATCTCTAAGGGATGATCCTGTTGATATATTTAAATCATCGGCCGATGAGTTTAATTTTAAATATATAGACCTGGAAATACATAACGGAAGTTTTGACAAGTACAACATAGTTTTAAGCCTTTGTAATATTTCTGGACTAGAGGATTACCCATACCCTCTTATAAGATCACCATATCTTTCTGCAAAGGATCACAAAGATCAAAAGGTATCGAGATCTTTCACTTCAGATATAACAGAGATTGATGATGTCGCAGATGCAGCAAGGCAGTTTCGTAAATTCCCAAAAAGAAATTATTCTTTTGAAACTGGCTTTCAGATGTATGATAGCGATGGCTTTATAAGATTATCCCCCCCTCCATCTGGAAGTCTAACTAAAAGCCTTGCAAACGCTTCCACCTTAAAGTCAATATCCTCTGGTTTTGTAGAAAACATTGATGAGTATGACACTCTAAGTGAAAAACTGACATATGTGTTTATACCTTTTGAACATTTCGGATCAAATATTGATGATGTAAAAATATCAATATCAAGAAAACAATTCAAATTAAGACTTCCAGAGGAGTACTCTGATAGAATGAGTGTGTACGCTAAGGCCTATCTGGTAGATGAATATGGACAATATCAGCCATTGTTAAAAAAATCCAGCGTAAAAGATAATAATGGGTTGCGTTACCATAAATTTAGCAATATGTACAGATTCATAATAAAAGATCCTATTATGGATACACTAGAGCTAATTGCCAACATCTCTGGAGGTTTCTCTATCGTTATAGAAGGTAATGATTTAGAATTTGCAGAGACATTAGTCATAACAGATAAGAATGGAACAGATCATCATTATTCTCTGGATGATGAATCGGTAAGTCTTTCGGGAACAAGAATAAGCATATCCTCCTCTGATAATTTTTTTGCAGGTGTTATAGATGACCCAGAATATTCTGGAATTTTAAAGTTTTTATTATTATGCCAATCTCCATCGAATTATGATTCTCTCGAGTCGAATATTCTTAGCAAGGAAATTAGTTCCAGTGCTGAGGGAAATAATGTTACAGAAACGAGTACTATCAACGTAGGTGATATAGTGTCAGAATCAGGATTTACAAATGAGTAGCAAAATAGGTCATATACAAATATCTTATGATGGCTGGTCAAAAGTATCATTTAAAATTATAAACGATAAGCTTAAAAATGATATAAAAGATGTTTCAATCTCTATGGTTATAGAGCTCGAAGGTCAGACTCAAGAAGAGTTTGAAGAAGCTACAGGCCTAAGCCTTTATCGCTTTAAAAGTGATGAGCCTTTATATGTAAAGGGAGCTTCCACATCTAATACCTCAAGGGCTGAAATCTCTGTCAATCTAGATGACTTCCCAGATGATGACGTGGCAGATACGGTTAACGATGAGGAAAATCTTGACATATCCTCTAGAGCGTCGTATCTTGTTGAAGATTACTACGTTACAATTTCTACCACAGACCCTCAGAGTGAGGCGTACTACAGTGATGGAATATTAAGCTTAGACGTTTTTGAGAACATAGCTTTGGATGCTGCTGGAAATGCAAGATATAACCTTTTACCCTTCGTAGAGGTGAAGAAGGCAAAGTTTGTATTTATAAAAAACGAAAATAATAAAGAAACTGTAGATTACATATATTATATGAAATATGTTGAAAACTTCTTCTTCGAGACTATAGAAAATCCATTTAGATCAACACCTATAATAACGAGAGTTGTTGAGCTTCAGCAAAACAAAATAAATACAAATAGATTTTACGGCCTAACAAAATCTGAAAAAGATATTATAGCAAAAGAGTTTGGAGGCGTAGACTACGGAGATCTTTCTTCTGAGTATAGAAACTTCAGACTTAAGTCTGGAAATACAAACCAAGTTGTAATATTTTCTTTTTACAACGACGAAATACCAAAATCAAATTACAAGCTATATATAAATGATAAAGCTCACTCTGTAAAAAGAAGAATTGTTAGCGATGATGGAGAATTGATTGCGTATATTGTAAATATAAAAAAGAAATATGCGGTCAATGGAGTTTATTCCCCAAGAATTGTAATTGAGAATAAGACAAGGATTGCGACGTCAGATGAGTATAGATCTAGGGCCATTATTGTAACTCCCGAAGATGCCACGTCTCCCCCAAAAACCCCCGACGAAGGGCTTGTTATAGATTTTACAAGCAATGATGATAGGGAAAAAGATCCCGAAACAGGAATAGATACGCCCGCAATAGAAGTAACCGCCGTAGGTGAGGTTGGCATATTCGGAGAAGCAACAGATCTGGATACTGATCCAATGACTCCTGAAATCACAGGAGAGACTTCGGTAGTATTCGTGTCCAAGGACGGTGTTTCTGTAGCAGAGGTGAATGAGTCTGATCTTATATCGGAAGGTGTTACTCCTCTCATCATAGACGAGTCATCTTCTAATTTGATAGATATTACAACTCTGCCAACAAGCTTGGACGATCTGATTGCATCATTACAGATTAAAAAAATTCTAAAGATGAAAGAAGATTTTAAGGAAGATCCGTGTGAAGAGCCTGGAGTATCAAAGAAAACACCCCTGTCTAGGATAATTTCATTTTTTGATGATACGGGAGAGGTTTTATCTTTAAAGAAATCAAACTTTGTTTCTAGGGTTATTTCGGCAAAGGGTAGTGGGTCTATTAGAGCTTTCATTAGGGGTGGTAAATCTGCAGAGAGCTATCAGACGATATCCAGAATGGACGGATCTAGACTGACAAAGATGTTTTTTTCTATAAAAGTAAACTCGAATACTCTTTCTGAAAATCCACAATTAATAAAAGTAAACGGTAAGGAAGACTTTTCTTCTATATCTCCTGCCGATGTTAGGACGGTAGAAACATCACCAGGTTCTGGAGATCTAAAGCTTGCAATAAATGATGTTCTGGTAGGAACTTCTAGCTTAAGCCAAAATACGTCTCAGGTCGCGTTATCTAATAATACGCAAGCGTATATTGATAAGGTTTCAGACTTAGGTCTGCCATGCGAGTCAAGTATATCGGTAGTAAGGCCTGACAAAAGCATTGCCGAAACTCCAGACTCTCCAGATATCGAAGATCCTTGCGACAAGCCTCCAAGATTGAGAGGTGGGTTTGGAATATTTGATAACCCTCCCTCTTTAAGTTTTATAAATATAGATTTGAATATTCCTACAGAGAAGCTGGCTCACCTACAGAGTGTTTGCGATTTTAGCTTTTACTTGACTGCAGAACTTAAGATAGAACTGAAAGGCTTCGAAAAGGTTCTTAGTGTAATAAAGATTATATTTTGTATAATTGATGTAATATGCTCTGTAACAAACCCTAGAAAGTATTTTAGAGCCTTGGTCAGACTATTTGAATGTTTGTGGGATCTAATATCTTTACTTCCTCAGTTTGCGATTCCCGTTATGATGATTAAAATGGTCATACACATATTGGCGTTGTTAAAGTGTGTTTTCGACAAAATAGCTTATTATGCTTTCGGGCTAAAAGAGCTTGTAGATAGAGCTGTCATCGTAATGGAAAAAAGAGATGTGCAGTCTCTTTATCAACTCGAAAAAACTGTTGAAAAATACATTGCAAGTTTTGAGGCAGAAATTGACGTTTTAAGGCCCATAGAAGATATTATTGCAATTTTCAGAAGACTTTTAGATTTGGTTTTTAACCTGCCGTGTAACTTGGGGAATTTAGATTCTGTCGAAAACATCTTTTGTGTTGATAATATAGCTGCAAGCGCCGTTATTGCTGAAAAGGCAGAGACGGTAGGAAACCTTCTCATGGTTGCTCAAACATACACAACCGAGCCTCCTGGAAAGTGTGGAAACACTCCGTCTTTTCAGAATTCAGAAGAGATGGGTGAGTTTAGGAACTCGGGAGGAGATATCAAGTATAAGGGTTCTGATTGTGAAGACCAGTGGAATACTTCAGATTATAAGGTTATCATGAAACCAGAATACTCGAATGGAAAGAAAATATCAGAAACCTCAAAAGACTACATCTTAGATAATGTTGACAATTTCTCTTATAGGGTTAAGAATTCTGAATTCGAAGGAACATTTAAAATATCTGCCACAAAAATAATAAAAGCATCCGTTGTTTTAAATCTTGACAACATAAGAGACTTAAAAAAAGACCCTGCTAGAGTTTATATATCATTCGGAAATAACTTAAACCTTCTTGGTCAGCCGAAAGAAGATATTAATCCTAAGGGAATTACGGACGAAAAAGCTTTTGGGTTATTTTCATTCCACAAGACTAAAAACATATCTGAAAGTGACAATATAGATGACTCGCTCTCTCTTTTAAATATCAGCGGAGAAGAAGTTCTGGTTGGAAATTCAAGTAGTAAGGATTTGTTTTCTGCGTTTGGCTCTGATGCAATTACTCTTTCGGGAGGAAAGCAGGAAGGTATGCACCCATCACCTTTAAAGTATGGCTTTGGGTCAGAGATAATTACCTATTCTAATATTCCATCATTCATGATTGTAGATGACGAAGGCGATGTTTACGTTATCGAGGAAAATGGAATGAAGTTTGATGATAACGGCAAGATAAAGGGTATTTTTGCAAAAATAATTAGCGATACTCATGCCGCAAAGAAAACTTTTGAAAAAGAAGAGGAAGTATCAATAACCAAAGAGGGTCAAGACGTATTAGACGCTCAGGCTAATTATGAAGTAGTATCTTCTGTGCTTATAGAAGAGGAGATCGCTTTCTCGAACAGTACTCATGGAAGAAAAGAGGCACCTAGCGAGGGGTATGCTGAATTCATAATAAATAAAGAATCTCTAAGCATATCCGTGTCGGATCTTGAAGATAGAATGCTGTACCCTGAGAAGGGAGCGTATAACTTTTTGGGAGGATCTGAAGAAGATGTGGAAGAGTATCAAAATTCTATTAGCCTTACAGAGGTTTTTAAGTTTATTGACATATATTTCGTAGACACCAGATCTGCAGGTCCAGAGCTTATAGAGTCATGCGAATCTCAGGTTCAAAATTTAGACAACTTAGAGGCCCCTTCTGCAGAAGAAGTGCTTGATACTGTAAATGCTTTGGATGACTGCATGAAGGGCATAAGAGATTACGTTTATGCTGGAATAAACAAGGTGAAGTCTGATTTTCAAAGTGGAAATATATCGACGAGTCCGTTTGATGTTGCGGAAGTTTTTGAGAAGTACAAAGAGTCTAATGATTGTGTAGAGGGAATATTGGACAGTGTCTGCAATCAGGCTGTCAGCTCATTCTCAACTTCTTTTAAAATATCTGAAGATAAATCGGTAGAGCCGCTGGATAATATTTTGGATCCTTCGGGAATACCATCCTCAGCATTAGGCGATATTGTTAATCAAGCCGAAGAAGATATTGCAAGTGCTGATGGAGTCTCTTTTACTGGAGCAACAGAGTATGCCTCAGGTATAGGTGACTATATAGAATCTTCCGCAGAAAAAAGCGTAAAGATTGTAATAATTCCAAGAGATATATATGACAATACATTTTCTATTGATTTTTCTGATAGAATTTTAATAAAAATAGAAAGAGATACTACTGAGGCTGCTGTGGTGTCAAAAATGAACTACTCTGCTGATAATTCTGAACACTACTGTTATATTTCCACTACAGAAATGGGAGAAGTTGATATAACAGCATCTATATGTGGAAAATCAATAAAGGCATTTACATATGATGGGGTATCCGCAGAATATTCTGATGAAAACTGTACCGTTATGAGCACAGAAAGTCTTGTTAGTGATCTTGCTCTTGGTTCTGTAAGAACAATGAAGAGATCTTTAACTATAAACTTTGACTCTAAAAACTCAGAAATCTCAGATGATTTTGAGTCAAACGCTGAGAACTCATCGGACACACTCAAGACAGGTCAGGACTATTAATTATGCCAAGCGAAACTCTTTCTCAAATACTTAGCCGTACTTTATCCGACCTTAAAGTTTCTGGAGTTTTCTCCAAAGAGATGGAAGGATCGTTCACTGAGGAATCAAACTCTCTACCCATATTGGATGAGATTTATTCTGAATATCTAGAAAAATTCTCAAAAGACTTTGGTCAATTTGGAATAGAGGTAGATAGTATCAGATCTACGGTTATTCCTATAGATACAGTAAAGACAATATCAAAAGGGCTAGACGAAGCCTTTAGTGATGCAACTTCTAATGTAAAAGTAGACGAGTTAGATAAGGATGTTAAAAAAATTAGATTTCAGGAGCATCTTTTAGAGTCTTATGAAAATGCTTTCTTGAGAATGATGGGAATGCCTAATGAAAAAAATATTGTCGGTAAGGATATCGTTGCGTATAACGATGGACGATTAGAGACCTTTAGCGAAGGATCTTCCAATGGTGAGTCAATATATTCTATATTTTCAAAAAGAGACTCATCGTCTGTAGATAGAATTAATAGCAATCGGTCTCAAAAAATAGTTTTTCTGTCAGGTTTTGAATTGGATACTTCTTACTTCAATAGAGAAGCAACATCTCAGCTTAACTCCGTAATTCAAGAGTTTAAAAAAATTAAAACTTCTGAAGAAAAGGCTTTAAAAGAAAACGAGAAGTTTAATGTTTCGGACTTTAAAAGCAGATTCTTTAAGAGTGTTTCGAAAAAAAGCGAGTTTAAAAATCTTGTAGATACAGAAGCTTCAGGAGATGTGAACTCACCAGAAGACGCTGAAGGCCAGGTAAGCAGAGTTTATTTTGATGAAAAAACCGATAAAATTATAAGTAACACTTTCAGCTCTAAGGTTATGGGAAAGTCTAAGGATAGAAATCTAATAAACTATGCTGATTTTATCCTAGAAGAAGCATCTCTCTTATTCCCCCCTGTTCAAGATTCTAGAATAGAATACTGCCTTAGCGAGCCAGACAAGATAATTTCAAAGCCCTTTGACGTAGGCAGCGCAACAGTTAACAGGAAAGAGATAAAAACTAGTCTTTTGGAGTCTGTAATAAGAATAAGACTAGACTCTGTTACTGGAAGCAGAGAGAATACTGGAAGGAAAGGATTAAAAACTCCTATAGACATAGAGATGGGCGATTTTGGTCTGTCAAGCCCTGTTAAAAACTCCGAAGCTTTCAGCCTTGTAGAGTCTATTATAATTGACAGACTTCAGATCGCCCTTACAAACTTTGCGGAGGCTTTTTATGAGCTTAGCCAAAATTATTACAAGGTTTGCAAAAAAGCAAGGGTGACACTATCGAAGATGCTTGAGGTTGAGGATCATAAGAAAGTAATTGGCTATTCTGGATCTGAGTCTGGAGAGGTCAACATGACAGAAGAGAATAAGATGCTATATCACCTTAAGGAAATAGATGATACTATATTGATTTTGCTTGAGAAATCAAAAGTAAAGACTAGAGAGTTTGGTAATTTTAGCACAACATCTATTCAAGATGGTGTTGCGATGGATGCGCTATTGAAGGTTATAACAATACCATCGAGTTATTCTTCTGGAAAGCTAAGCAAATTTGAGAAGATAAAAAAAGACGCAGCTAATTCTAAAAACGGAGTTATAGATACTTCAACCAAGCTTGCTCAGATGATGGGACTGAAAAGAGGAGTTGGAATGTTAGATCTGTTGTGCTTTTCCCTTTCTTTCTTTACCGTAAGTCAAAAAGACCTTCTAGGTCTTCTTGGAGAGAGTCAAATAAAGGCGGTGAAAAGTGAGTTTGGGATAAGAGGGAAATTAGAGGTTTCGGCTCAGGTTGACGCAATAAATAATTTTTCAATTAGGCTGGCAGAATGTTATAATTTGTTTTCTGCGACAATTAAAGACTAGCAGTGTTTTTCATCTATTATTATTGCTCTACTTTTAAGAGAGGAGTGCTATGTCTTTTGATTTAAAAATAACAAATGGAGACCTCAGCATAGGTTCTGATGGTGATATATCTGTAGTAATAGGTAATCAAAAAATATTCCAAGAGATAAAAAAGATAGTTCTAACTGATGTAGGTGAAAATAAATTTCATCCATATTACGGAAGTAGAGCAGGATCTTTATCTGTAGGAAGTATAGTTGATTACGACTTCATATCGTCAGAGCTTAAGAGGTCTGTTTCTGAATCTATTACGAATCTTATTCGATTAAAAGATTCTCAATCAAGATATCAAAATTTAAACCCTTCCGAAGTGATACTGACATTAGACAGTGTGGACGTTGAGAGAGATGGTGTTGATCCTAGAGTTTGGAGTATATATATATCTGTTACTACTCAGTCCTTAGACGATGTTAACACTGTAATTAATATTAGGATGTAATAAAAATGGCTACATATAAAAGTTATTCTCAAATAGTAAAAAGTATGGTTGATAGATTGAGAATCGTTCAGCCAGGATTGGATACAAAGCCTGGTTCTGTTTCTAGAGACCTGTTTGTTGATTTGCAGGCTGACGAAATACAGAAGATATATAATCTCATATCTCTAGTTTCTGACAAACAGTCATTCGCCACCGCTGTCGGCTCTGATCTTGACAAAATTGCAAATAATTTTGGTTTTTCAAGAAAGAGAGGAGCTCCCTCCTCTGGAACTGTAATATTCTCCGTAGGATCTTTAGATATCGATTTGGAAATAGAAGAGGGGACTATTGTATCTACAAGATCTGGTGTTTCTTTTCGAACGATTGGAAATTACAGCCTTATTTCTTCTCAAAAAAATATTTATTCTGCAAATGCATCAAGAGTAAGAAAGCAGCTAAACATCGCAGGTTCTTCTTCTGGCTTTGCAATAGAAATTCCCATAGAAGCGGTTAATTCTGGAGAGTCTGGAAACATAGGTAGTTACCAGATCGTAAATCAGAGCGCTCCTTTTAACTTTTCAGTAACAAATATAAACTCAATTTCTGGAGGATCAGATATCGAGTCTGATTCTGAATTTAGAAGAAGATTTCTGAGCAGCTTTTCGGGTTCTAATGTCGGAACATCTTCGGGGTATTTAAACTCTATTCTATCTATAGATAGTGTTCTAGACGCACTAGTTGTAGAGCCAGGGAATACTCTTATGCTTAGAGATGGAACCGAAACTATAGAGGGTGATCTTGGGGCATCCAGAATAGTTAGATCTGGAAGCGGAGGGAAAGTAGATATATATGTTTTAGGAAAAAGACTTCAGGAGGTCTCCGAATCTTTTATTTTCTTTAACAAATCAACATCTGGAAATCTTTCTGACCCTATAAATGATTATATCTTGGGTAACTTCAATCAGAACGTATCTTTGACTTCAAAAGAAAGAAAGGTTTATGCCTTAAGAGAAGGAAATGTGCCTTTTCAGCCTGTATCTTCGATAATAAGCGTTACAGGGTCAGAAAGCGGATTGCTTGCAGAAGGAGAGACTTTCGAGCTATTGAAAGACTCAAACTACGATACTGGAGGAAGTCCTTTTGGTTTCGATAAGATAAGATTTATGTCTAATTATAAGAATGTTGTAGCGGAGAACATGCTAAAGGGCAAGTTCGGATCTTCTGATGGGCTGAGATATGGAGATTCACTTGAAAACGTAGAGCTTTATCAGGATATTGGAATAGAGGATGAAAACTCTTCGGTAAATCAATCAGATAGAAGATTTATAATCTTAAATCACAAAAACATCACTAATGTTTCTTTGGTCCAAAACGAAACGGCTGGAGAAATATATACAATAGAGAATCTGTTTCTAGAAGATTCTATAAATGAAGAGGGTGTGGTTGAAATATCTGGCAAGAGGTTGCCTGCCGTAACTGACAATTTAAAGGTAAGTTATTCTTGGAGAAAGTATTACGACAAGAATTTAGACTTCCTGCCAGCATCTTCTTCGATATCCTGGAGACACTCTTTTAAAAAGGAAGATCGATTCCTGCTTACAGATGGTGAAAAGTATTCGATAGGCATGACAGACGCCATTCTCGATATTATAAATGTTTATATATACGAGGAAGAGACTGCCACGGTTGAAATAACAGGAACAACAAAATACCTTGATCTTTCAAGGCAAATATTAAATGCAAAATCTATAAAAATTGGCGGAATTGATATTTTAAATACAGAAAGGTCAGATCATTCTTTTGAAGGAGTTAGGCTGTTTTTGCCTACAGACTCTGGAGCTTTTGTTGGAGAGTCTTGTTCCGTTGTGTATAACTATGAAGAAGTATACTCTTTTGACGGGGTTAAAGGTTCTTTTCAGGGTTCTACCTTAACTTTGCCAGAAGAAATTCTTTTTGATGCTGCACGATATGAAAGATTGAATACATTCTTTGTGGAGAATAAAAATCCGATTGTTGATTATTACCCTTTATGTGAAAAGATGATACCGTCAGTATCAATAGGTAGATTGCCAGTATACTCCTTCCCAGAGTCTGACAGATTCATTGACTCTTCCCAGTCAGACATATCAGAATCATACAAGCCTTCGGAATATAATTCAGAATTTAAGAGATATTCACCATCAAGAGTCAGAATATTCGCCGAATCTATTACAAATTACGGAGAGGTAAAAGTATCAGGTACAACTCTTTTGAGGAAGGTTATATCTATTGAGCTTTCTAGAATTTTCAATGGAAATGTATTTGATCTTAGTTCTTATAAATATGGTAACGGAATTGCCAAAATATCCTCTGTTTATGTAAATAAAAAAGCAAATATGAGTGGTTATAGGATTGCTTCTAATAGATATTCTAATGACGCTCTTGTAGATCCATCACTAGGGGCGTATCAGTTCTATCTTTCTAGCTCTAGTGACAATATTTTTTCTTATTCGGATGGAGACATTGCAGAAATAGAGGTTTATTTTTACCAAACTAGTGATAGCGAGATTTTACATTTTTATGAAGATTCTTTTAGAGAGACTGAGAAGGTTTTTCTGGAGGTAAAGTCTATATCTAGATATTCTGGCTTCTCAATCTCTAATCTGGTCTCTGGTAGTATCTCTGTGGAGTTCGGCAATTCTCCTGAAGGCTTATCCCAATATCTTTGCGATTATCGTTTCGCCGCACCAAAAGATGGAGAGAGAATATTTGTAACTTACAATCACAACTCTATAATTTCCGATGCAACGGTAGGGGTAGAATCCTCCAGGGCGATTACCGCTGATGTGCTTGTAAAGGAGGCTGCAGAAATTATGGTTGATGTTCAGGCAACAATAGTGGTTTCGGAAAATTTTACAGACGAGTCGGAAACAATAAAAGAAAACGCAATAGATCAGGTCGCAAATCTCTTATCAACAAATGTTTTGGGAGGAACGATAGATTACTCTGATATAATGAGAGCAATAACAAACGTAACTGGTGTTGAAAGCGCAGATGTTGGTTTGTTCAATATAATTGGTAGCATTGGAAGAAGAAATTATATTAAAGCTCTAGATAATCAGTCAATTTCACCTAATTTGATTGACATATCAGTAGTAACGAGAAAAGATTTTAGGATTTCATAATGACAATAAAACCTACAGCATTTTTTGTTGAGAATAGCAAGAAAATAGTTTTAAAGTTTAACAAGAAAATTGTATCAGCGGACAAATCTTCGTTTCTAATCAAGTCTCTTGACTCTTCTGACGAAACTCTTGCCATTGAGAGCATTTCTTTTGCAAAAGACATTGTTGAGATTTATACGCAACAGCAAAAGCCTGGTCATTACTATTCTCTTATTATAAAAGATGATGGCAAGTTAAGATCAGATAACAATAGCTTCGTTACCGATGTGGCTATAGAAAGAACCGTATTCTTTTCTGGGTTTGAAAGATTCAACCCAGTAAGAGACAATATACTGACAAGTCTTCCTAGAATATTTTTAAATCACAGCTCTAAGATAAAAGATATAATTTCCGAGCAGTCAGAAGAGCTTTACTCTGCGAGAAGAAGCGTAGGCCAGCTATTGTCGGATAATTACATACGTCAAGCTGCTTTTGATGAGCCAAGAGTTAGAGGTTCTTCGCCGCTAGATAGATTGGCTAACGAAAACACCTTTAAAGTAAATAGAGTTTCTAAATTCGAAGAAGGGTCCTTTTCAAAGTTAAAAAAGATTAATTATGATGACCTAAATCAAGAGTCCAGATATTCTATGCAAGATGTGGTTTCTTTGCAGGAGGAGCATGTCTCAAGCAAGGTTTTTGCTAGAGATATTGTTGATGGCGTAATAAGTCTTGATAGCAATATTATAAAGTTACTATCAGTGGAAGCAATATCTGCGGGAGAATCTATCGAATATGACATAGGTTCTTTAAAGTACTCGATAATGGACGACAAGTATGACCACAAGATTGCATTCTACAAGGCATCTCTTCTTGAAAATGAAGTTGTCTTGGATAAAAATTTTATAAACTCTCTGGTTCTTCAGGATGACTACCTGAATATATCTTATTTGAAGAAAAATATAGAAATATCTCCAATTGAAGATGTTACTTTTTATCAGATAAGAAGATCTGAAAAAGAAGTTTTGAGAATTAACTCATCTTACTTCTCTTTAAGTTATAAGAATATCTGTGATTCCAACGGAAAGGATATTAATCAGAAAGCTTTTGAGTTTTTTGATATATTAAACGGAGAACCTTCTGAGTACTTTACAGATGAGATACCTTATTCTGATACTCTTCCTTCATCAAAAGGAGAGTTCTCTGTAAATTATAGTACGGGAGAAATATTTGTATATGGTGATAACGGAAAGGGTATTTCGGTTCCAGTTCTAATTTCTTACCATTACAAAAGATTTTTAAAAGAAGATTTTGACTTCTATGTTTACGAGAAAGACATTTCTCTTAACAAGTCAAGAAGAAACATAAACAATTTTGGAACTATAGAATTCAAATACGATAAAGTGTTTGAAGAGGGATACCATTATATTGCCAATACTCACAAAGAAGTCATGCCTGAGGCTGTCGGTAAAGGTATAACGTCTAGCTTCTCATTTAGGGTAAAAAATGGTCCTGTTACAGATGTTTTTAGAATTGTAAATAAAACTACTGACGAAATATACCAAACCTTAGGGTTTTCTGGAAATGAGATATTTTTTAGCGGAATAAGGTCTCCAAGAATAAATACATCTTCTGAGTCTGCAAAGTTTTCTTTTAATAGCGAGAGAATATACGCCTCAGAGGCATTTATATCCAATATGTCTAGTGTGAAAATATCTTCATATTCTGGCAAAGAAGCCTTGCTTGCGAACAATCTACCTTCCTCTATGTTTTTTGATGACACCAAGTACTATGTTTCGAACGGATTAGAATCTTTCCCTCTAGAAAATATTAAAAAGTCTTCTGGAGAGGTAATATCTTTAATATTTTCCAATAAGATTCCTGGAATATCATCTAGTCTTTTTATAGGGACGCGATGCGCTAAGTTTGAAACATCAAAGTCTATGATTTTAGATTCTAATCTTGAAAATTTAGGTTCATTTCTTGACTCTTCTATAAAGCTAAGTTCTGAGCTTTTCAAGCAAAGTAAGATTCATAAAGGACAGAATATGTCCAATTCTGAAACTTTTTCATCGAGTCACGACATAAATGAAGCTTTTCTAAATAGAGAGGGAAACTATATTGTTGATCATATAAAGGGCGAGATATTTTTATCAAATGACGATACTAGTCTAGATTTCGGAAGAGCCTCTTATAACTATGCACTCTTTGATACGAAATTTCAAAACAATATAGGTCTTTCTGGATGCATATCATTATCTGGTAAGGAATATACGGAGAACTTAAATCAGGACGACGGTTTTTTAATATGCGATATAGACGTAAATTTTGATTTTTTTGAAGAAAGCAGATATGGTGAGATATCTGAAGAAAATTACCCTCTTGAGGTTAACAGCAACTACGAAATTACTCTTTTAAATCCAGCGAACACTGTTCGGAAGTTATTTAAATTGGACAGTATAATAGGAAAAGGTTCTTTTTCTGATGGAGATGATTACATTCCTCCGTCAGAAAATATTGATGATGCCTCTATACCATTTTCTTTTGACAAATCTTCTCAGATTGTAGACCTTAAGAATAGCGAGATTTTAACATTTTCTGAGTCTGAAGGGTTTTATCTTGCAAGTATCGAAGGATCTGACTTCGGCGAGTTTTTTGATATAAAATTCGGATCATCAACAGTATCTTCGGATAGAGTTTTTACAAAAGCTGAGGTATTGTACAGAAAAGTAGAAGGCTCTTCTTTGAAGACAATATTTGTTTCTAATTTTGAAATATTCAACTCACTAAACTCAGTCCATGACAAGATAAATATCGCTGGCTCTCTTTATGATATTATTTCTTTCTCATCCATATCTGGTGAGATTATAATTGACCATTCAGACCAGATAGAGGGAAGGATTTTTCTATCTCAGAGGCTTTTAGTGTCGGAGAATACCTTAAAGATTCATTCATCTTCTGGTATAGATTTAAAATCCCAGCATGTTGCGAGATATGTTAAGACTACCTGTCCAGAAATTGGGACTGCAATGTCTGTTCTTTATAACTCTGGAAAAATATCATGCCAATACACTTACCTCTTTGATACTATAAATGTATATTATGAATATGGTGATAACGAGATAGAGTGGACGTCAAACGGACTCAAAGAAGGTGATAGTTATTTTGTTTCTTATGAGTATGGAGCTTTAAGGGCTGCATTGAGAGTAAACTTTGGCCTATTAACAAATGTAAGCATGTTTAATAAGTTTCCCTTATCAACAAATAGAGAGATCTACAGAGATGCCCTAGAAGGTACTCTTGGCGCTTTCTCCAAAGGATCTACGGTTGAGGCAATATCCGAAGCTGTTCAGTCCATCTCGAAGACTGAGCCTGACATACTAGAAGGATCACCTAAGGGTTGGATATTAGGAAGAGATCATCTTAGAAGCGGAGATTTTAATTATAAAAAAGATATGTCTTGGGGCCCTGTAAAATACCATAGTGGATTGTTGTTTGACAAAAACAGCCTGTCATTCCCTTCTAAAAATTCATTTTCAAAAGATGAAGGAACCGTATCCTTCTGGACAAGAAATGGTTGGGGCAAAATAGAAAATGATGCGGAAATAACCGTAAAGATACCTGAATTCGCCGTAGAAAAGTATAATTATAGCGAAGGTGATTCCAGACTTGACGTTATAGGCCCAGTGCAGGGGCACGGAGTTGAGTTTTCAAAAAGAATCTCAGTAGAGAATAAAGGTTCTGGGTTTAAGTATAATCTAAATACCCCATCTCCTCTTGATAGAACAAAAATATCTTTTAAATCTGACATTTCCTTTAGAGATCCCTTGCTCTTTGGGTCGATATTCTCAATAGATATAAGTGATTTTAGAAATAATACAAAGATTGATTTTGGAATTGGAAAAGGTGAGATTTTATCTGTTAGAAAGATAACTCGAGATTTTATTTCAAGCTATAAGATTAAAGAATATTATAAAAGTACAGTTTTTACTGGAACTTATCGCTCTATTGCCGCAGAAGAGACTCTTATTAAGATAAACTTAAATTCTCCCTTGTCAGGATTTGATAGAAATAACCTATTCTTAATGACAGAGTCAGGCTATCTCTTAAAAGTTGTTTATATTGAAAACAAAACCTTGTATGCGGTGCAAAAACCTATAAATTGGGACGGATTTCGATATAACAACACCTTAAACGGGTACAGCCTCTCAAATCTCAGGGTCTGTAGCTTATATGTTCAATCAAACAATGGTGCTTTAAATGATTTTAACTTTTTAGAGGAAAGGATTGAGATCGATCTTGATAGGTATGAAAATATTGTATCTGCGAATGGTTTCGAATCATCTTATCATGAAGGGAGTTCTAGTTTTGAATCGAAAATATCATTTAAGCTGAATCAGAACGCCTCTTCTAATTTTTCCAGACTATACATTGAAAATTCACCCTATTTCAATGAGAAATTCATATTTATCGGAAAGAACAAGAAAAATCCTTCGTCGGCACATTTTAAAATATCAGAATATGAAGATGGCGTTCCAGAAATGAGCTCTCCAGGTGTATATATTTACTCTCAGACTAATGAAGAGTTTGATTATGACAATAGATCGTCAAAATATTGGGTATGCGAGATGATAAGCTCTTCTACAATAAGGGTTCCTGTTGGGTCAGACTCTTTGGGCACGATATACGGAGATGTAGACTATTCTTTTGATGCAAATGTAGCAATAGAGTCCGAAAGTAATATATATGCTGCAGATAAGGCAGGTTCTATTGTTATAGAAGAAAAGAACTTTGAATTCGAAGAGGGTGGTCTTTTTCAAAAAGAAAAGATGCCTGTAGATCTTAAGAATACGCATATTTTCTCTGTAAATACAACAAAGTATCCGATAAGGCTATCTTCGGAGGTAAGTCAGAGTGATAAATCCTTCTATGCTCATAACTCATCTAAAAATGATATATTTTTTGGTCACGACATACCTGAGTTTCTTGAAAATACAGAAGTTACTCTTAATTTTTCAATTGCAGCTCCAGATATTGACTATTCGAGCTTTTACTCCAAGATATCTGGACTTGACATAATATGTCCTCTTTTTGAGTTTTCTAATAAGGGTATTTTCATCAAAGCGTACCTTACAGAGCAGTCTATAGTCTTCTTTGACAAAAACTATAAATTAATGGGTTCTTTTGGGTATAAGAATTACTCTTTTAACTTGAAAATTGTCTCGGATCAAAATAAAGGTCTATTTTCTGTATTTTCGGAAGGAAATTCTTTCTCCGCGAATATTTCTAGCGAAAGCTATGATAATTACATGAAATATCTCATAACAGACTCTGAAAATCTTAGTGGCGAATATTATCTATATTATCCTGTTATTAGATTTGATATCTCTTCATTTTTAATCAAAATACAAAATAATATTGAAAATAATTACTCAAAAGATCTTGAAGTCGTTTCTTATGGAAAATATGTACATATTAGTTTTAATCCAGACAATAGTGGATATGGTTATGGATATGACGGGTACGGATATGACGAGTATGGTTACGGATATGGTTACGGTAACTCTTCAAAAAATAAGGCTTATTTTATAGCCGAGAGACCAAAATACTACTTTGATACCGACAATGAATCTTTTTCCATCTTTAGGGATTATGATGGGTATCTAAAGTTCAAAATATCTGGTGAGTTCGGAGAAAGTATCGTTTCTACGGAGTTTTCTAATCTAAAAGAGGACGCGTTAAATCATATTGCAGCCTCATGGAAATCTGACGACATCTTTGGATCAGAAATGCACCTTTTTATTAACGGAGAGGAAGCTGCAAACATTAACAGGTTTGGGGATAGTTCCAATAGAATCCAAAAGATTGGTGGAGTTTCAAAGGAATTCGTTCAAGATCATCTTTTTGGAAATGTAATATTTTACCCCGCCATAAGAGCAGAAACTGTAATATCGACCAACGAAATTGTGTTTTCCTCACCAGTACCGAACGTAGGGCAGGTTCTTTGTGTTTCGGAAACAAGCAATTCATATGCTGGATCGGGATTTATAGTTTCCAGCGTTCTTGGGAATAGATGCTCCGTTTTAAGCGCAGAGACTCTAGAGCCTTTTGTTTTTAACGCATCTGATATTATAGATATAATACCAGCGCCAAGCTGTACTCCAAAAAACGACCTATCCTCTAGCAAGGTTGGAATATTTATAAATAAAATAGAGTGTGGAACTAAAATGTTTAGCTCCATAAGCTCAACTCTGATATCTTCAGATGAAATAAGTCTAGTAAAATCATTTATAGACTCAGATAAAAACATTATTTATTTTGCAGAAAAGAATGAAGGGAGCTTTATACCTTTATCTGAAAGATCTGATGAGATATATATTCAAACGTATGGATTATTTTACGAATTAATATTAGAAAGCGTTGATTTCGGTCAGACATCAATAAAGTCATATTCTTATGGTGACGAGTTTGAGTCTATTTCATCTATGGCAACTACCCTTCCAAGGCCTTTGAGCTTGGGTGCTGTATCTATAAAGAAGACCATATTGGAAAGGTCTGTTCCTACCTACTCAACCACTTTGAGTCAAGGATTGAATCTTTCTACGGGAGGTATTGACATTTTTGAGG